>WBZO01000094.1_pt1 | contig 230616 bp, 177 predicted proteins | sample 5204261 | NCBI WGS metagenome assembly WBZO01 (sample SAMN12412400, study PRJNA552823) | activated sludge metagenome | isolation source: activated sludge from anammox sidestream of wastewater treatment plant... | place: USA: North Carolina | collected 2017-09
CCCGCCATGCCCTTCCTTGTATAAACCGGATCCAGGAGAATGCCTTCGGTGCGCGCGAGCATTTCGACCGCCTCGATCATTCCGTCGGTGGCCATACCGTAGCCGTCACCGACGTAGTCACAGTTCTGAGGATTCGACATGGTAAATGGCTGCCACCAAGCCGCCGCCTCAGGGCGACTTCTTGAGGTGTGCCCAATAGCTGTCGACCGATTTGTTGGTGCCAGATTTGAGCTTATAAAGCACGATCTTGAGCTGAACGCTCGGAAGCCCGGCGATCACGGCGAGGGAGCCCGCCTGGAGATCCTTTCTGATGAGGCCGCTCGGTACCCAACCAATGCCCGCCGCCTCGAGCACCAGCGATCGAACGCCTTCGACTAACGCGGTTTCGTAAACGACACTGAGCGTTACCGGCGCGGATACCGCTGGCAGGCACTCATTCCGAATCAGGTCGCCAAAGAATGATTCGGCGGGAAAGCCGATGACCGGAATTGGGTCTTCCGACTGAACATCACAAACCGAATTCCCGCTCCTGTCCACCGCGCAGACCGGCAACAAAGCTTCTTCGCCCAGCTCGTGATGCTCGATATCACCTCGGGCGAGTTGATCGGCGATTTGCGGAGTGCAATAGCAAAGCAACAGATCACACTGCTTGGACAGAAAGACGTCTACGCATTCATAGAGATTGTTGGCCTTGATGTGGATACTGTTGTTGCCTAGGAACGGCCGAAAGCCGGCGTACCATGCTGGGCAGAAGGAGACACTCAGCGAGTGCTGCGTGGCGAGCACGACGCGGTTACCTCTCCGGGCGCGCTCCTTCATGCTGGTGCGCAGCCCATGAATGTCGCCGATAAGTTCCCGGGCCGACTCGATGAATTCCCGGCCGAGCGGCGTCAACGTCAGTGGATACACGTTCCTGTTCACGAGCTCCACTTCGAGCCAATCCTCCAGCGCTTTGATGCGGCGGCTGAAGGCGGGTTGCGTGATGTAACGGCTTTCCGCGGCGCGCGTGAAGTTCCCGTGATCGACCAGGGCAATGAAATCTTCCAACCACTTCGTATCCACGGCTCACCTTTATTCCATGCCGAATACTATTCGCCGCGTGCAAAATCGGAATTGGAACCGGCCGGCTGCAGTGCCTATGCTGAAAGCAGCAGCCTTCACCACTTGCCGGTACAAGAATGCAGCTATCACGCTATCCCCGACTGCACTTTGCACATCTGCCGACGCCACTCGAGCCCATGAAGGCCCTGAGCAGGATCCTGGGCGGTCCCAATCTCTGGGTCAAGCGCGATGATTGTACAGGCCTCGCGGGTGGCGGTAACAAGGTCCGGAAACTTGAATTCCTGATGGCGGATGCTCTCGGGCGCGGCGCGGATACCATCATTACGCAGGGCGCGACGCAATCCAATCATGTGCGTCAGACCGCGGCCATTGCCGCGAAGCTTGGACTGTCGTGCCATGCCCTCCTGGAAGACAGGACCGGCAGCGACGATATCGACTACAACCACAACGGCAACGTTCTTCTGGACCAGTTGCTCGGCTGCAGGCTGGCAAAAGTGCGGGGCGGTGCCGATATGAATGCGGCCATGGATGAGCTCGCCGGAAAGCTCCGGGAAGAGAGGAAGAAACCCTACATCATCCCGGGCGGCGGCTCCAATCCTGTCGGGGACCTGGGGTACGTGAACGCCGCTTTGGAACTGCTCACCCAGGCTAATGCCATCGGCCTGAGGATAGACCATGTGGTGCATGCCACGGGCAGTGCCGGCACGCAGGCGGGCCTGCTGACCGGCCTGTGCGCTTCGAACAGCGGCATCCCCGTTCTCGGCATCGGTGTGCGCGCACCCAGGGCAACTCAGGAATCGAACGTGTTTGCCCTGGCCCAGCGAACTGCCGAACACCTGGACCTGAACGGGGTGATCAAGCGAGAGGACGTCGTCGCGAACTGTGACTACGTCGGTGACGGCTACGGTATGGCCACCGACGGAATGATCGAGGCGGTCGAAATGCTCGCGCGCACCGAAGGCATTCTCCTGGATCCGGTTTATACAGGGAAGGGCATGGCGGGCTTCATCGACCTGATCCGCAAGGGCTACTTCAAAGGAAAGGAAAACCTGGTCTTCATCCACACCGGCGGCGCGCAGGCGCTGCCCGCGTATCGCAATACGTTCGAACTCTGAGGGCACGTGTTGCTACGACAAACGACGCGAAACCGGTCAGCGAATTCGCTCGAAAATGACGACGATGACAGCCGATGCTGGCTATTCCGACCTCTTTAACGCGAGTGCGGCGAGCTAAATCTCTGACTCTTCCCGCTCCGTCAGGTCGCGATACACCACGCCAGCGCAAGCGCACCGAGCAGGACGCTCTCGCCGAGAACCAGTACTACGGCGCGCCAGCCCGCTGCAATCAGCCCGCTCGTCGATGTCTTCATCCCAATCGCGACAATTGCGATCACCAGGCAATCGCCGGAGATGCGCTCGGCGAGCTGGCGGACCCCATTGGGTACCAGTCCCAGCGCTGAAATCGTCGCAAGCGAAGCGAAGACGAACAGGAACCACGGCAGAGCCACCCTCGGGCTGCCGGCGTCACGTCGAAATTCGGATTTGAACACGCAGTAGAACACACAGACGATCGGCGCAAGCAGTACGACGCGAACCATCTTGGCAAGCACGGCGGTATTTCCAACTGACTCGGAGACGGAGTAGCCGGCACCAACGACGTGGGATACATCGTGGATCGAAGCCCCCAGAAAGACCCCGGCCCGCAGCGCGTCCAGCCCGAAGAATTGAGCTATGGCTGGATAGGAGATCATTGCAGCGGAGCCGAAGACGGTTACGGTCACGATGGTGACTGCAACATGTCGATCCATGACCTTGCTCCGGGGCATCACCGCTGACAGCGCGACAGCCGCCGATGCTCCGCAGATCGCGACTGCACCGCCGGACAGCGCGCCGAGCTTGCGATCCAGTCCCAGCACGCGCGCCAGCAGAATGCCACTGCCGATCGTTACACACGTCGTGGCGGCGAGCGCTGCAACCGTCCACCAGCCCATACTCACGACGTCTCCGATCAAAATCCGCAACCCCAGCAGGGCCACTCCGAGCCGCAGAACCGTGCCGCTGGCGAAATCGACTCCCGGACGACAGAGGGGGTACTCTGCGATGAATCCCGATGTCATGCCCAGCAGCAATGCGAGCAGCAGTATCGGAATGCGGTACTGACCGGCCAGAAAGGCCGCCGCAAGCGCAACGGCAATACACACGAACATCCCGCGATGTAGATCGAATATGGACCAGGAGAGGAGCTTGAACGCCGCGCGCATGGATGTCCGGCTTGGTCCGCAATAAAGCCGCCGACGCTAGTGGCGTCCGGACACTTCGTCCAATGTCAAAGTTCTTGAGGCCGGGTACTTCCTTGCATTGGACAGAACTAAAGAAAGCCAAACTACTGGAGACGCCGCAGGAGGCAACGCTTCCGCTCGGTCGATATCGCAGCGGGCTGCACGTCGGCTCCACTACCAGCTCCAGTCCCGGCGTTGAAGTGGTTAAGAAATGCTGAACTACTGCCGCGTGGCGCTCGACTCAATAGCCTCAATCGCGCTCATGGCCGAATCACTTGGCGCCTGATCCTCTGCGATCGCCGTCGCGTGCATCGAGCTGTATTCCGGGCAACCACTAAAACTGTTTCCGGTATTACGAGGCCATTCGTCTATAGCAATAGCAGATGAACTCTCATAGACATATTTGGGCCACAGTCGACTGAATAAAGACCATGAACAGTGACGATGTGCGGATCGCTAAACCGAACTATTCTTTTGAACAGTGCGACGACAACCATCAAGCGGACCTAATGAGGCACGAGCTAGCGCCAGGAGTTCGTGCTGCTATTCGTCTCCTGCGTCTATCGCAGGTAATGGATACCGTGGCTCTAGGCAGATCGATGATTTACAAGTTGATGAGAGAAGGACGGTTTCCAGAACCGCTGAGAATCACTGGTGACCGGGCGGTCCGATGGATTGAAGAAGATGTTCAGGCGTGGCTCGCGCAGCGGGTCAAGCACCATCGTTCTCCATCGCAGGAGTGATCGTCGTTCTCTGGAAGCCTCCATGGACGTCGATGGACATCGGTGTAGAAATTCATTCCCAAGCCCATCTACCGGGGTTCCAAATTCCGCGTTTATCGGCCAGTACGGGGTCGAGAAATGCCCTGGCGGCTTCGATTAGTTCCTCCAGCATCGTCCATGCAAGGTCATTCTCCCGCGCCATCTCGAGATAAGGCGCAGACCAGCTCGCGGGTGGATCCGGTAGGGTCTGTGGCAACGGATGGGTTGCGCGGAATGCAAAAGTCTGCTTCAGAGCCTCGCGCAATCGCATTGACTCAAGCGGCTGTGCCGTTGCAAACAACGCAATATCCGGAAGATCTTTCACGCGCGTATTCGGACGGGTGCGTGGCATCGTGTACGCGTGCAGTTTCTCCGCAATATGCGTTTCGATGGGATACAACCGCACTACCGGCGGTGCAATGCCTGCGAACACGAGCACATCGTCGGCTGTGGCAATTTCCGGTTCGCCAAAGATCGGATCGCCAAATGCGACATCAACTCCGAAATGCTGTCCGTATTGCTTACCGGCGAGACGACACTGCACGCGAAAGCGCAGCCCTTCATACTGCATGCCGTCGTTTTGAATCTTCGGCTGCTCCGCGTCCCGATTCACCTCAAAGGCCATGAAGTCGCCCAGGTCCTGCCGTCCAGACTCCTGGAGTTTTGCGAGCACGTCATCTGGCGAGCCGTTCAGCCGCAGGTCGATATCTTTAGTCGTTCGAGCGCGCTCCAACCGAAGTTCGAGCACCAGCCCGCCTTTCAGCAGCACCGCATCACCCAGGACGGCCATGACCCGCGCCAGGAAGCGATCGAAAACCAACAGCTGCCGCCTGCGCCCAAAATCAGCCCCGCTTTTCGACGCGGCTCTCAGCCGCTGCTCCAGCGCCTGCTTGAAGGCTTGTGGCGACGCATACGTTCGTGTAGTCATCCTTTGATCCCGCCAAAAGGTTTAAGCGCCTTCTCGACCTCCCCCAACTCGGCTTTTGTCACGAGCCCGCGGGCCAGCGCCTGCTTTGCGGCTTGACGCAGCAGATCCGGCGAGAAACCGGCGCGAGCGCAGTCAATCAGCGTTCGACGCGGAGAGGTTACAGTTACTGACCCGATCCATGAGCGCTCCCGGCTCGGTACATCGGCGTGATGGAGCACAATCCCCTCCGGCACCCGGAAGCGCCGTTGCCGCCACGCCAGCGGTAGCGTGAGATGGATTTGCGCCGGCAGCACATCGGAAAGTTCATGCAGCGACAGCGCCACTTGATGCGAAAGAACGCCTGCCTGCTCGGCCCAGAGCCAAGCGGCCACCAGTTCCTCATGCTCGCCGGGTGGAAAATGGACAAGACGGTAGATCCCACGCCGAAGCCGCGCGATGCGGCCCGCTTTTTGGTGATGGGCCAGCAGCGGCGCCGAATAGCCGGCGGAGCTGGCTTGTTGGGTCGTAAATAGACCCTCCTGGGAGGCGGCGATCTCGTAAAGCGCCTCCCAGGCGGGTTCGGGGGTGGACTTCATGCACGAAACTTAAGTTTTATTTAAGTTTCGTGCAAGTCCTGCCGCTATGCAGCAGGGCGCTCGACGTGCTCATGAGCCGAGCGTTGCGCTGAAGAGCCATCGGAGGCTACTGCAACGGCCTCAGCTTTCGAGTCCGCGGTCAGCTCATTGGCCCAGACCTCCAGCGCACGCCGCATTTCGCGAACGTAGCCATACCGGTTGTAGATAGCGGTGACGCTGCCATCGAAGTGCCCAAGCACGCGCTTGACGAGCTTGTCACCCTCATCGCCAAGCTGCTCTGCCAGGCGGGTGGCCACCGTCCGCCGCAGAACGTGGGAGGTCAGGCGCTTGGAAAGCGGGGCGCCCGTATTCGCCAGGATCTGATCGGCGAGGCAAGTCTTGAAGAACTTGGAAACGCCCTGGATCGGAACTCTCCCGCGTCTGCTGGAGAGGATGTACGGCCCATCGATAGGTCGGGGCATGCTGCGCAGGAGCTCGAGCGCCTGTGGCACCAGCGGAATGACGTGAACGTGGTCGGACTTGTAGCTCCTGGAAGGGATGACCATCAGCATTTCTTCGAGATCGATCCAGGCCTCTTCCGCCGAGGCCCATTCATCCAGTCGGCATCCCGATAGCATCATGAGCTGGGCGTGTACTCCGAACGGATAGCCGCAATCTTTCGCGGCCTGCCATATCAGGCGCGCCTCGCCCAGCGATAGGACGGTTTCGCCCCGCCTCGGTTTCGGTAGATGCTTGATGATATTGCTAGCCGGATTGTCCTGGCGCCTGAGTTTTTCCTCCTCGATCGCCCACGCATACATATGGCGTAAAACGCGCATGGCCGTCCGTGCGGCCTCGATGCCTCCAATCTGAATACCGCGCCCATCGTTCGACCGGCACCGCTTAATTCGCGCGGTATTCATGACCTTGCGCACGTCCTCTCGGGTGAGCAGCTCGGCCGGTTCTTTGCCCACACAGGGATTGATGTGGGTCTTGAAGGCGTTCTCGTAGAGGGAGGCTGAATCCAGCTCCTTGGAGTGCACGTACTCGTTCAGGAAGCATGTGGAGAGTTCTTGCACGGTGACACCACCGGCGGTGGCCGCCACTGCCAGTCTGCGCTTCGGGTTAATGCCGCGCTTTGCCTCGTCGATGTGAATATTGGCCTGGGCGCGGGCGGCTTCCAGCGATACCGCTGAGTAGTTGCCGAGATTCAGCCGCAGCTTCTTCCCGAGCAATTTCTTGCCGTGCTTGTTCACACCACCTTCGCCCAGCACCCGTATGAACTGGGTCCAGGTTGCCGTCCCGCTGGGATAGATGCGCAGTGACAGGCCGGGGACTGCCGGATCAATTAGCTGCAACTCTTCGGTTCGAACTTGCTTCAGCACGGCGGCGATCGCCGGATCTGTGAGTCTCTTCGCTGCATTCATGAAATGTTCCTTTTCGTAGTGAGGGAGCTGTTGCGGGTTCTGGGGCGCCGCCTTCCCATCACCTTCCCGTTCCTGCAGGTAGACATCGAGTATCTTTCCGGTTGTGCAGTCCCCCGGTTTCTTGCTTGCTTCTTAGTGGCTCTTATGACCTATGTGGACGCACGAGCGTTACTTCCACCGGTTCCAGATCCAAGAGCTTCGGTTCCAACTTCCGTACCGGAATGACACTGGCTCTCGGTGGAACACGCTGGAACACAGTGGAACCAAATGGGTTAATATCTCGCTGAAATCAACAGGATTACGACGCTTCCGGAACTCCTTGGAAACTCAGTGTAAGTTTTCGGGACGTAGAGGTCGCAGGTTCAAGTCCTGTCACCCCGACCAATAATTCAATCACTTACACACGCGGCGCGGGTTCCACATAGATCGGGAGACCTTTTCTCTCGTCATCAGCAGTACAACTAACGAAAGCAACTGAGCTTGGTCATTCAATCAGTTGATGTATGCACTTCGCCCGGGTGTAGTCCCGATAGCCGTTTCCACGCCGCGCTGGCCTGGGCAACAGCCCGATGCCCTCGTAGTACCCGGATTGTCTCCAAAGTGCCAGCGCTGACTAACCCTGAGGGACCGTCCTGGCTTTCAGCAGCAAGTAGATCGCGGGCACCACCAGCATCGATAGTAGCGGTGCAGTAATCATGCCTCCTATCATTGGAGCCGCAATTCGTTGCATCACCTCCGACCCCGTGCCCGTACCGATCATTATCGGGATCAGACCCGCGATGATGACGGCGACCGTCATTGCTTTGGGCCGTACGCGTAACACCGCACCCTGACGAATCGCATCCAGCAAATCATCGAAAGTCGCCTTCCCCTGCGCGAGCCGCGCATCCCAGGCGTGCTTGAGATAGATCAGCATCACGACGCCGAACTCGGCCGCTACTCCCGCAAGCGCGATGAAGCCGACGGCACTCGCGACCGAGATGTTGTGGCCGAGCGCCCACAACAGCCAGATCCCGCCGACAAGTGCGAACGGCAACGTCACCATGATGAGCACCGCTTCATCGAAGCGTTTGAAGATGACGAACAGCAGTATGAAGATGATGACGAGCGTTGCCGGCACGACGACTTTCAGTCGAGCAGTCGCCCGCTCGAGGTATTCAAACTGCCCTGACCAGGAGATTGAATAGCCTGCGGGGAGCTGCACTTGGACGGCAACGGCTTTCTGCATGTCATTCACCGCCGATTTGAGGTCCCGCCCGCGAATGTCGACATAGACCCAGCCGGACAGGCGTGCGTTCTCGCTCTTGAGCATCGGTGGCCCATCGACGATGCGGATAGCTGCCACATCGCCGAGCCGAATCTGCGCTCCACGCCCGGTCAATACCGGCAGCTCACGCAATTTGACCACGGAGTCGCGAATCTCACGCGGATAGCGCACGCTGATGGGAAAGCGTTGCAGACCTGCGACCGTTTCACCGACGGCCATGCCGCCAATGGCCGTCGCGATGACGCTCTGCACATCCGAGATATTGAGTCCGTAGCGGGCTGCCGCGGTCCGATCGATCTGCACGTCGATGTATCGACCTCCGGTCAAGCGTTCCGCGAGCGCGGAGGTCACACCGGGAACATTCTTGACAGTACGTTCTATCGCCGCGGCAATTCGCTCGATTTCCTTCAAATCCGTCCCCGCGACTTTGACCCCCACCGGACTTTTGATGCCCGTCGCGAGCATGTCGATGCGATTTCGGATCGGAGGCACCCAGACGTTCGCCAAACCCGGCACGCGGACAATCCGGTCGAGTTCGGCGATGAGCCTGTCCGTGGTCATGCCTTCACGCCACTGCTCGCGCGGCTTGAACTGGACCGTCGTTTCGAACATTTCCAGTGGCGCCGGATCGGTCGCGGTCTCGGCGCGCCCGGCCTTGCCGAATACGGTGGCGACTTCCGGAACTGTCTTGATGAGACGGTCGGTTTGTTGCAACAGTTGCGAGACCTTGCCCGCCGACAGGCCAGGCAATGCCGACGGCATGTACAGCACATCCCCCTCATCGAGCGGGGGCATGAATTCACCGCCAAGCCGCGTCAATGGCCACGCCGTAAGCAGCACAACTACGGCTGCAACGGCCAGCGTCGTCTTCGGATGCCGCAATACGAGATCAAGTAGCGGCCTATAACCCGCGATCAACACTCGATTAAGTGGATTACGCTGTTCGTCCAGAATGCGCCCGCGAATGAAATACCCCATGAGTACCGGAACTAACGTCACCGCGAGCCCCGCGGCGGCGGCCATCGCATAGGTTTTGGTATAGGCGAGTGGCGAGAACAGCCGTCCCTCTTGCGCTTCAAGCGTGAAGATCGGAATGAACGACAGCGTGATGATCAGCAGCGAAAAAAATAGCGCCGGACCGACTTCAGCTCCGGCGTCGGTGACGAGCCTCCACCGCTCGGCGTTCGTCGGTTCCTGGCCGGGGTGCACGTGTCGCCACCGTTCCAGATGCTTATGCGCGTTCTCGATCATGACCACCGCCGCATCCACCATTGCGCCGATGGCAATGGCGATTCCGCCTAGGGACATGATGTTGGCATTGACGCCCTGGCAGTGCATGACGACGAATGCGGCGAGGATCCCCAGTGGCAGCGAAATGATGGCGACGAGGGCGGAGCGCAAGTGCAGCAGGAATATCGCGCATACCAGGGCAACAACGCTGAATTCCTCAACCAGTTTGCGCGTGAGGTTGTCGATCGAACGTGCGATCAGAGCCGAGCGGTCATAGACCGGCACGATCTGCACACCGGAAGGCAGCGTGCTTTGCAGCGCTTCAAGCTTCGCCTTCACCGCCTCGATGGTCTGGAGTGCGTTCTTCCCCGAGCGCATGACGATGATCCCACCGGTCACTTCGCCTTCGCCATTCAACTCCGCAATGCCCCGGCGCATTTCCGGCCCTAATTGCACCCGCGCCACATCTCCCAGCAGCACCGGCACGCCTTGGTCGCTGGCGATGAGCGGGATCTTTGTGAAATCATCGAGCGTTTTGAGGTAGCCGGACGTGCGCACCATATATTCGGCTTCCGCCAGCTCCAGCACCGAACCGCCGCTTTCCTGGTTGGCATTCTGAATCGCGTAGATGACTTGGCTGTGCGTGATGTTGAATGCCCGCAGACGATCCGGTTGGAGCACCACCTGGTACTGGCGCACCATGCCGCCGAGTGAGGCTACTTCGGCCACGTTCGGTACCGCCTTGAGCTCATATTTCAGGAACCAGTCCTGCAGCGCGCGCAACTGCGACAAGTCCATCGTGCCGCTGCGATCCACCAGGGCGTATTCGTAGATCCAGCCGACGCCGGTTGCATCCGGTCCCAGGGAGACCTTGGCTTGTGTGGGGAGGCGCGATTGCACCTGATTCAGATACTCCAGTACGCGCGAGCGTGCCCAGTACTGATCGGTGCCGTCCTCAAACAGCACGTATACAAACGAATCGCCAAAAAACGAGTAGCCCCGCACGGTCCTGGCGCCGGGCACGGAGAGCATGGTCGTGGTCAGCGGATAGGTAACTTGGTTCTCCACGATCTGCGGCGCTTGACCCGGATAGCTCGTGCGCAGGATTACTTGCACGTCCGATAGATCAGGCAACGCATCGACCGGCGCACGGAGTACCGCCCAAATACCCCAGGCAGCGAGGAAAGCGGCTGCCAGGAGCACCATGAAGCGATTCTCGACGGACCAGCGAATCAGTTGCGCAATCATGGCTGATGGCCCGAATGCGCTGCGCCCTGCAAGCGGTTCACGGTGGATCCCAGACTGGCCTCCGAGTCGATCAAGAACTGACCCGACAGCACGATGGATTGGCCTTCCGCCAAGCCCGAGAGGATGACTGTTCGACCGTCCTGCTCGCCGCCGGCGGACACATTCACCACATCAAAGCCGCCGTCCTCGCGCGCCACGATGACCGCGGTCCGCTCACCGGTTTCGATCAGCGCCTCGCTCGGTATAACGATTTGCGGCCCGGCTGCGGACGCCTTGAAGTCAAGTGTGACAAACATGCCCGGCGAGAGCTTGTGCTCGGGGTTTTTGAGCACGACACGGGCAGTGAGTGTCCGCGTCTGTGGATCGACTTCGGGCAGTAAGCCCAGCACTTCACCTTTGAATGTCGTCCCCGGCCAAGCGGGCACCGTGGCCTCCACCGTCGATCCGACCGGCACGCTCGACACCTTCGCTTCTGGAAGCTGCGCGTTCGCCCACACGGTCGCAAGTCCATTGATCCGAAACAACAGTGCGCCCGATCCGAACGCCGCGCCCTCCCGCACGCCCAGTTCTGTGACAACGCCATCGATCGGAGCCACTACGGTCGTACTGGCGCTTGCTTTGCGGCTTGTTTTCAGTATCCGAATCGCCGCCTCGGGCACGCCCAATATGACGAGGCGCTGTCGGGCGGCGTCGCGCATGGCTTGCGCGCGCGTGGCGGTCGCATCAAGCAGAGCCAAATACTCCTGTTCGGCTTCCAACCACTGTGGAACCACGATCTCTGCAAGCCGCTGCCCACGACGCACGTGCTCGAGTGGCGCCTTCACATAAAGCTGCACAACATAGCCTTCGACGCGGGCTTGTACGAGTTCGAGCAGCCGCTCATCGAACGCGACGTTGCCCACCGCGCGCAGGCGGGCGCTCAGAGCGGCTTTCTCAACCTTCCCGAAACGGATGCCGAAGTTCTGCACCGCGTTAGGATCGATCCGCACGTCCCCACCGCTTCCTTGTTCATCCGCGTAGACCGGCACCAAATCCATGTCCATATAGGGCGATTTACCGGGTTTATCGAACTTCTGTCCAGGCACCATCGGGTCATGCCAGTAAAGAACCTTGCGCTCACCCGACCCGGTGCCTTGAGTTGCCGGCATCGAGCGATGCGCCCACCAGTAACCTGCAGCAACGCCAACCGACAGAAATACGAGAGCTACCGAACTCCACTTCACCGCGTTCGAGTGTGTCGTCGTCATTTGAGATCCCCCGAATCGTGAAGCAGGTGTAGGAAAACCCATGCGCGCGAAGCTTGGCCCTGCAGTTCGAGGTAATCGAGTTGCGTATTGATCTCCTCGGTCAAGGCATCGATCGCGGTACGTATATCGCCACGTCCGGCACTATAAGAGGCCGTCGCTGCACGCGACCGATCCTGCGCCAGCGGAACAAGATCAGTTCTGTAGTGCTGCAAGCGTTCGCGTCCACGCCGCCACTGCGTAAACGCCGCCTGTACTTCAGCGGTGTGCATCCGAACCTCGGCCTCACGCTCGGCTTCCTGTGCGCGCACGGTCGCGAGTTTCCCGGCGATGACCGGGTTCTGGCGGTTCCTGGAAAACAAGGGCAAACCGATACGAAATTCCAATGACACCATGTCGGAGAACTCCGAGCCGCGCTTTGCGTAACTCAGCTCGGTACTCCAGTCGGGGCGCTTTGCCGCTCGGGCCAACTCCACCTCTGTCTGTGCGGCAGCCACGCGCGCCGACAGCGGCGCAAGCGGCGCATGCTCAGGCACACCCGCTACCAGCGCGTCCATCGAGTGTTCGACTTCGCGATCCGCCGGCAATGGCCCGGCGGGCCGCTCAGCGTCTGATCCAATCCAGCGAGCCAGTTCGGCTCGCTTCATTTCAGCGTCCTCTTCCAAGGCGAGAATTCGCTCATCGAGCCGCGCCGCGAGTGTCTGCGCCGCCAGGGCTGCGGAGGCCGAGGTGCGCCCGCTCTCGAGCGCTGCGCGTGCCGCAGTGGCCTGCAGGTCCGTCTCGGGTTTGATTTCACGTAACCGCGCCAGCGCTTGCTCGGCCACGGCGCGGGCGATCCACGCCTCGGCCGCCGCGCGTGCCGTGTCGAACCGGCTCTTTTGCAGCTCCGCCTGTGCGACGCCGATTGCCCGCTGCGCCTCTTGGCCTTGCAGCCGCCGCTTGTCGCGATTCGGGAAGCTCTGCATGAGGCCGACCTTGCGCATGGTCATGAAGTCGCGCGTCAAGGACAAGCGATCCGCAGTATCGATGGGGAAATTGTCGACGCCGGCGACGAACTCCGGATCGGGCAGTCGTCCCGCACTCGGCGCAACGGCCCTGGTCGCTTCGAGTGCGGCCGTCGCCGATAGCACTTGAGGTGCTGCGCGCGTTGCCCGATCGATGGTTTCTTCCAGTGAGAGCGGAATCCTATCGGCTTTCGCAACCGCTCCCGCAGATAAGGCGAAGATAGAAAAGACGGTCCCGACCCAGAATCGTGGCCGGTCCACATTGCATTCGAGCTTGTGCATAGAACACACCCAAAGTCCGGATTCCCAAACCAATGACGAATACACGCGCTCGCATGACGTGCATGCGAGAGGTGCGCAGGAATCGACTGACTTCGGGGTATTACAAGCGCAGCCGGCCGGTGCGCAGATAGATCTCCGCGCCGGCGTAAACCGCATGAAGGATGGGAGTTTCAGAAACGGAACTGAGGTCATCGACGACGGGTAGAGGCCAATCAGCCGCCGCGATGGCTGTCTTGCCGTCGCCATGCCCGGCCGTTGCCTGGGCTAAATGCGTATCGCGCGAATCGGCTGCAATGAGGACGGGAATCGTCGAAGGCGCCGTCGCACAACAGGTGATGGATCGAATGCCCTGACCGGTCGGATCGGCGCCGGAATCGCACGGCGTCTGCGTGCCACCCGGGCAACAGTCGACCATTGCAGGGTCTACTGCACACGCTGATAGTGGCTGGACGACCCCCAGGAGGCCGAGCCACAGTCCGGCAATCAGAATAAGGCGGCGTGTCACGGTATTCAGACCTCGGCTTGCACCCTATCACGGTCGCCGGGACCTATAAAGTTCACCAGCATAGAAATTTATTCCCAAGCCCATCCGCCTGGGTTCCAAATTCCGCGTTTATCGGCCAGCACCGGGTCGAGAAATGCCCTGGCAGCCTTGGTTGGTTGCTCCACGTCGTCCATGCAAGTTCATGCAAGTTCATTCTCCCGCACCATTTCGAGATAAGGCGCAGACCAGCTCGCGGGTGGATCCGGCAAAGTCAATCCGGCAACACCGGCAGCACGACGTGCGAGGAATGGCGTCCGCCATGATGCACGCTGTTCTCGGCCACGATCCATTCCGTCTCATCGTAGTTATTGCCACCCGTGTTGAGATTGCGCTCGTACTCCGGGAAACTGCTGGAGGAGATATCCAGACGGATGCGATGCCCTTCGGCAAACCGAACGGCCGTCACCATGTTGCCGAGACGAATCTCGTAGACCTCGCCGCTGCGCATCAGGACCTTCTTGTCGAAGCCTTCGCGATATCGCACGCGGAAAGCATCGTCGCTCAAATTGATCGCTTTCCCATCGGGATAGACGTCGACCAGCCTGACCATGAAGTCCGTATCTTTGGCCGAAGAGGAAACGTACAACACCACCTCAACGGGACCCGCAATCGTTACTGGCTTATCCAGCGGCGGCGTGCTGTAGACCAACACGTCCCTGCGTGCTTCGACCGGCCGCTGATCGTAAGCGCCGGCACTGCAACAGCCTCCACCGAGACTCGGAACCGGAACGCTCGGATCATGCAGATAGCTCTGCTTCCCGTTGCGCTCTGTTGGACGGGTCAGGAGCAGACCAGACCCCGGACGCGCACCGGATGAAGTGGAATCACCGCTCAAGTAGTACTTCACCGGACGAGCCTTCTCGAGAGGCCATCGATCACTCGAAATCCAGCCCTGCCCCATCACGTAGAGCTGGACTTTCGGCATCTCCGTGACCTGGTTCTGAACGCCCCTCAGCCAGTAGTCGAACCATTTGAAGTAGAGCGTGGCGTAGCCGCGATCCATGGCGCCATAGCGGGCGTCACCGAGATGCAGATCGCCGAATTTGAGATCCGCGAAACCCTTTTCATCGCTCGACGTCGCACAGTGCGGGCCCGCGCCGATGATCAGGTACTGGTTGGGCGTACTCAGATCCTGCAGATACTTGAAGAGACGAGCGGTTTCTCCGGCGCCGATGTCGTGCCAGGTGGTTACGTGCAGCGCCGGAACCCGCGGTTTTGCACCGGCGCCGATCTGCTCGACTTCGTTCCAGCGTTTGTCCCCTGGACTCCAGGTAATGTACTTGTTGAACGGCGTGTCCGGCGCGCCTACCGCGCGAGTAACATCCACACTCGGCAGACGCATGAACGGTGCGAGATCGGAACCGTCCAGAACTCCTTTGGTTCGCGCCGCCGTATTCCTGTCCGCGAGCCAGATGCGCTGCTGCTGAGTCGAGTTCGGCGGCAGCAGCAACCGGTCGTTGGGCCCCCAATCCGCGTACCACCACGCCCATACGCCCAGCGAAGGTACGCCGCCACGATAGAAGGCGCCGCGCGTCTCGTTTCCGGGGACGTTTCCGACGGCCGTGCCGGCGCCTTCCGGCACCATCGCGGCAAATCCCGGCGGATTGGAGGCCGCCGCAGGCAGTTGCGTCTCCGCAGGAGATGAGCAACCCATGGCGCCGACTTTCCCATTGGACCAGGGCTGCTTGAGAATCCACTCGACCGTATCGTAGCCGTCCGTGCTCGCGCCTTTGAGATAGTTGTCGAATTGCCCGTCCGAGAATTCCGTGCCGCGCTCGGCCTGCACGACCACGGCGTAACGGTCTTTGAGATACGCACCGTAGAGATTGACCCAGCGCGGCCACGAGCCTTTGCCATAGGGCGTGCGAATCAGAATCGTGGACAATTTTCCCGTCGCGCCCTTGGGGAGATGGACGTCGGTTGCCAGCCGCGCGCCATCGCGCATTGCAACGAAGATCTCCCGGTCCGACGACCAATCTTCATGCGTGTTCCAGCTCGACAGGCCCTGGACTCCCTGACTCCAGGCATTGCCGCCGCCCGCGAGGCACAGCGCTGCAGAAATCAATGCAAGCTCAGCTGCAACCGCCCAACGCATACGTCGTTCTCCCAGTGTCACGCTCTTCCCACTTCTGCAAGCACTGGGTGCCCGCGCGCGAGATGACGATACTCAGTCGACCTTGCGGCCAGCTAGAACCGGTATCCCAATTGAACTCCGACCGTGCGCGGACGCATGCGCGACCCATAACTGTCCACCACGTACCCGTATGCGCCCCGGAATGTGAATGCATCCTCGTTGGTCAGGTTGCGCGCGAAGACATCGACGCTCAGATTGCCGATCGCGACCCGCGCCGAAGCGTCGAGCTTGATGTAGTCACCGGAACGGGTGTTGGGTGATCGAAGGATATCGCCGTAGAACTCGCCGACTGAAACGGCATCGGCCCGAACCGAAGCATTGTAGCCGCCGATCCGGAACCCGTACTCCACGCCCAGGTTGGCATTCGTTTTGGGCGCACCCGGCAGCGGATCGCCGGCGCGGAAGCCTTCGGCCGGCACGTCGTCGGTCAGCCGGGCTTTGAGATACGAGCCGCCGATGTCGACGCGAATCGCCTCGGTGACTTGAAAGCTTGCCTGCAGCTCCGCTCCCTCGGAAAGCGCGCGACCGGCATTGGTGATGTATCCCCAGCCACAGCTCTGCGGAGGCAGCGGCACGTAGACGAAGGCCGGAATGCCCGACCAGCGCATGCGATAGATGCCGGCGTCGATGGTCAAACGGCGCTCGAGCAGCGAAAACCGGCCGCCGACTTCGACATTGTCCACTTCGTCGGAATTGATGCGTCCCGTCGAGGCTACCGAGACGCTGGTTCCATCGATGATGCCGTCGCTATCGACGTCGCAATAATCCGCGGCCTGCGGTTGGGGCCGGCCGAGACGAAAGCCCTGTGACCACGTGGCGAAGAGCAGCGCATTCTCATTGGGTTTGTAGCCGAGGTTGGCGCGAAAGCTGGTGCCGGACGCATCGCTGGTGTCATCCGTATGGAATGCGCCAGGCGGTGTCAGCGGATTGACCGAGTCGGCTTGATAGTTGCGCTCATACTCGTAGGCGCGCGCACCGACGGTGAGGGTCAGAGCCGGCAGGAACTTCCAGGACACTTCACCGAATGCGGCGCGCTGTTCGAGCGTGCGCTCGTTGAGGTAGTAACCCTGCGGACCCGCCACGCCGTAGCGGAAATCCGCTGCCGCACTGCCGACCCAATAGCGGTCGTAGCCGCCGTCCTCGCTGGTGTCCTCGGTATATACGCCTACGAGGAAATTCCACGGGCCTTCCAGGCGCGTGGCGAGACGCAGCTCGCCGATATTGCCGCGCTGTCTGAAGTTCACCAGCGTCGAGCGCAGGTTGTAGTCCACCTCGAGATTCTCGTTGACCGATTCGACCGCCTTGCTCTTGAGGTGCGAATAAGTGGCGAACACATTGGCCCAGCCCAGGTCGTAGTCGATCATCGCGTTGGCGATGTCGATGTCGTAGTTGAGGCTGCCGTTGCGCTGTCCGCGGCGCACGTGCGGCGGAGCCACCAGCGCGACGACCTGATCGAAGCCCGGTCGCGTCGCGATGGGGAAGCCATCGGTCTCGTTGGTCTGCGTCAGGTAGCTCAGCGTGATCTTCAGATCCTCGTTAGCCTGGTACAGGGCAGCGAGCCGGCCGCCGACGAAGTAATACGCACCGACGTCGTCCACGTCCGCCGCATAGTCGAGCGCGCCCAGCGACGCATACAACGCCTGCGCGGCGGGATCGGAGCCGGCGATGTTGCGGTAGTAACCGCTGTCCTCGCCTCGATAGGCCACCGCGCGGACCGCAAAGCGGTTCTCGACGATGGGCACGTTGCCCACGGCCTGGACCATGTTGTTATCGCTGCCCTGACCGGAGGTCACCGAGTATTTGATGCCGACGCTGCCCTCGAAGCGATCGAGCTTGGGCGCAGCCGGAATGGTGCGCACGGCGCCGCCCATGGCCGAGCTGCCGAACGCGGTGCCCTGCGGTCCGCGCAGCACTTCCACGCGCTCGATGTCCACCAGCTTGATGTCGATGCTCGAGCCGGAGTTCCAGCCGCCCGAGCTGGTCGTCGGCGTCTCGCCGAAATAGGTGGCGGTCGTGCCGCCGGCGCCGAAGTTCTGATATTGCGGCGAGGACTCCACGCCGCGAATCACGATGCTCTGGCCATAGCCGTCGGTCACCTGATTGACTCCCGGAATCCCGCGCAGATAGTCCTCGGCGTGCACGAGCCCGCGCCGTTCGATGTCGTCGGCGCTGATGGCGGCGATGCTGAGGGGCACATCGCGAATGTTCACGGCCCGCTTCGTCGCGGTGACGACGATCTCCTGAAGCTCCGGGGAATTCCTCGCGGACTCCTCCGCGGACTGGTCCGCGGCAGCCGAGGTGCTTTGCGCAGTCGACACGGCGGCGCTCCTTCCTGCCGCCTGCGTCAAGCGCAGATCCGGCGTCGACCGCAGATCAGCTCCGCGTATCGGGCCAATCACCAGCACGCCCGACTTTCCCCGCCGGGCCAGCAATCCCGATCCCGCCAGCAGCTGGTCCAGGGCCTCATCGACCGAAAGCTCTCCCGCCACGGCAGAGCTCCTCTTTCCCCTCACGGCTCCTTCGTCGAACACGAGCTGCGCCCCGGATTCCCGGCCGAACACCCGCAGGGCTTCGCCTAATTCCTGCGCCGGAATGTGGAATCGGCGCGTCTCTCGCGTAACATCCGCAATACCGACGGACGGCGTTGCCGCGAGGATCAGCGCCAGCCAGACAAACAAATGAGATCGAGACTTCATCGCCCAGCTCCCCGAGGAATTCCGTGAATGTGGAGAGTGAGACGCACGAGCTCACGAAATACACACCGCCTGCGCTAGCGGCCGCTCTTCTCGCGGGACAGGAGCACTACGCCCTCCTCTGCGCGTTGCGCGCGCACGGGAAACAGTGACGTCACACCGTCCACGAACGCATCCGTATCCCCGGCGTGGAACACCCCGCTGATTCGCACCGCTCCGGCGTGCACATCTCCAATGCTGACTTTCTCGCGTGCATAGCGATTGATCCGTTCCACCGCGAATGACAATGGCTCTTCCGTGAACGCCAGCTCACCCGATTCCCACGACGCGGCGCGCACCGGCTCGACTGCGACGACCTGCGTGGACGAGCCGGACACCACCAACTCGTGACCCGGCTTCAGAGTCCAGTGAGCGGGCTTCTCCCTTTCCCTTTCTACGGCCTGCACCACTTCGACCTGACCTTCAAAAAGCACGACGTGCAGCTGCTTCTTCAGCAATTCGACGCTGAATGACGTGCCGGTCGCCACCACCACCCTCCCGCCTGCCTCGACCGTGAAGGGTCGCAACGGATCTTTCGCCACCTGGAATTTCGCCCGGCCATGTTCGAGCACGAGGCGGCGGCGTTCCGTGGAGTAGTCGACCTTGACCTGCGTCACCGCATCCAGGGATATCCGCGACCCATCGCCGAGTGCGAGCGTGCGACGCTCTCCTATTCCCGTCTCGAACGCATGGGAATCCACGTGCCGGCCGACGATGCCCAAGATGCCCGCAGCCAGGGCAAAGAACGCCAGACCCGCGGCGATATCCAGCTTCCAGGAGGATGGCGCTTTTCTGCGCAGCCGATCGTGCGAGCGTTGCGCCAGAACAAGCGCTTCGCCACGCAGGCCCACCATTTCCGGCGCGCCCGCAAATCGATCCACCTCCTGCAGAGCGGCATTCAGCTCCTGATATGCCCGCCGATTCTCCGTACCGGCCTCCAGCCACGCCTGCAGAGCCTGCTCATCCGCCTCCCCGCTCGAGACGCGCAATGCCCATTGAGCTGCTTCCGTTCGTCTGTCCGTTGGATTCATGGGTCCTCCCTGAGCCTGTCGTGGAGATGGATCATCGCCTTGATCAGGTGCTTGTCCACGCCGCTCACGGAAATGCCGAACATCGCGGCAATCTCGGCCTTCCTGAGCTTCTCCAGCCGATGCAGCACGAAAATCACCCGTGTGCGCTCGCTCAGCTCCTGCAAAGCGCCGACTACCTGTGCCAACGACTGCCTGGCCGCGAGCACACGCTCCGGACCGAGCGTATCGCCGCTATCCTGTTCGATTTCCGCCAGGTAATCTGAGCGGACTTTCTTCCGCCGCCCCCGGTCGCGAAGCAGATTTCCCGCGGTTTGAAAGACGTAGGCATCGGCATGCACCAGCCTGCGCCCACTGTCTGCAGCCAGCCTGGCGAATACCTCCTGGGTCAAATCTTCCGCCTCGGCGCGATCGCGCACCCGGCGGATGAAAAATGTCATCAGTGCAGCGCGATAGCGCCGGTCGAAGCGCACCAGATCGGGCTCGTTTTCAGGTCGCGCGGACGGCATGCTGGAGGAGTAAGACGCACGAACACCGGCTTTATACACCTCGCGGCCGTACATATCCTCCGATGTCCGAGGGAGCCTGGCTAACGCCCGTCCCACACCCGCCCGACGTTCGATCGATCGCCATCGCGAGAGGACAAGCCCGACTCATCCAGGAACAGCGTGTATCGGGTCACCCCGACCACGTAAATCAATTAGTTATCTATCTCTGCGGCGCACCGTAGCGCGCCAGCCGGAAGCACCGTCTGAAGTGCATTCAGCAATCATTGGGTCAGGCGACCGGGGATGTGCCGCATGCGGCCTCCCATAGACAAACATTGGCGTCCTCTAAATCTTTGAAAGAAACCGCGTGGCGCTGCGACTGTCTGTCTGCAAGGGGAAACAATAAGACATGGCGAACGACCGGCGCGACGAGCGCTACCTGCAGGCAGCCGCCGAATTCGGCCAAGCGTTGGTGCGACTGGCGCGCGCTTATGAAGCGGACATGGACCAGCGACGCGACCTGTTACAAGACATTCACTTCGAGTTGTGGCGCAGCTTTGCGGGGTTTGAAGGACAGTGCTCGCTGCGAACTTGGGTATATCGAGTGGCCCACAACGTTGGGATTTCCAAACGGCTACGCAAACGCAAGCTGCGCCTCGTAAGCCTTGACGAGGCCGCCGAGGTGCCCTCAACAGCGACTGAATGGGCTGCTGACGGAGTGTACGACGTGGAACGGTTATACACATTGATACGCAAGCTCACGCCACCCGACGATCAAGTCATGTTGCTCTACCTGGAGGATATGGATGCAGCGTCGATCGGCGAGATCACCGGTCTTTCCGCACGCGCAATAGCCACCCGCGTGCACCGTATCAAGTCAATCCTCATGCGCCAGTTCCGTTGAGGAGGTTCCCGTGTCCAACATCAAAGATGTCTGGAAAGAACAAATCACAGAGGAGCATCCCATGCCAACCATCGCTGAGCTGAGTCTTCGCGCGGAACACCTCCAAAAACGCTTTCGCCGACGTAATCTGCTCCTCTATTCATATTCTTTATTCAACATCGTCGCCGGGCTGTGGCTGGTAGTGACAGGACGGTTTCCGACCATGCATATGCCAATGCTGCTGATGGTCGTAGCGCATCTTTTTGTGTTGTGGCAAGTGTGGAAACGCTTCGGACCCAGGAAGACGCCGCCTCATGTCTCAGGCCAAAACGTATTGCAATATCATCGCCAGGAATTGGAGCGCCAGCATGAAGCGGTCGCCAAAGCAGGGTTGTGGTACATCGCCCCCTTCATGCCAGCATTTGTGTGGGAGCTGATAATCTGGCTGCGGAGCATCGATATCAACACTGCAAGCGGCGCCGCCTCCATGAGAATGTTTTTGATGGTGGTATTCTCCGCCGTATTGTTCTGGAGCTGCGTCTGGCTTCTGTTTTCACGTCACGCCACACGACTTGAGCTCGAACTGCAGCGGCTGAGCGGCGTAAAAGCCGAGTGAGGATGCGAGAGCACAACACGACACGCAGAGGCGCAATCCAGCTTGGGAATACGGCTCTTGGTACCCGGCGGCGGTTCCCTGCCGCTCGATATGCTCGCGGAGCAGGCGAACGCGTACATCGAAACGCGGCGCTGAACACGCGGCGGGGCCTCGCGCCTCATGTGGAGCTGCCAAGAGTGGGCTTCCGCGCTCACAGGCCGCTGACCACTAGAAGATCGCTCCGTTCCCGCGGCAGCAGCGTCGCATTGCTCCTTTACAAGAACTTCGGCCATCCCGACCTGTCCTGGCTGACCTTTTCGTTCGCTTCAGCTACGCGGCCTGCTTCGGGTGACCGTCCGCCTGCTGGCCTCGCTGTATTACTTTGTAGGTAGGATGCGAACGCTCATTGTATCCGCCGAACGGCCTCATTCGCGCGAGCTCCCTTTGATCACCCGGCGCACTCTTCGATACGGCTCAGGAGCTTGCGACGAGCTCAGTTCTCTCAATCCTGGGTCTGAATGTGATACGCGGGCGGCTCCTGACCGTGCAGGTAATGGACGAAGTAGTCCCAGGTCTTGCGAATGCTCAAGGACCCCCGTAACCGGTGCGGCTGGTTGGGGAAGTAGTACATGTCGAAGTCCTTGTCCGCCCGGATCAGGCTGTCGATCACCTGCAGCTGACTGCCAGGCAGCACGTTCTCGTCCAGCTCGCCGAGCATGATGAGGAGCTTGCCCTTCAGGTTCTCCGACTGCAGAGAATTGTCGTTGTTCATATAGTTGACGGGGCGCTCGTCCGGCCGCGTCTTGAGCCGGCCACCGTTCTCGTACTTCACGCGGCCATGGTAGGCCTCCCAGTGCGAGTCCGGATACATGCTGCCGACGTTGCCCTTTGCCGCCACCGCTACGCCGACCTTGAAGAAGTCGGGAAACTCGAACATCCCGCGGAACGTCGCAAAGCCGCCGTACGATCCCCCGACAATGCCGACCCGATCGATGTCCATCCATGGATTCTTCCGAGCGAGCTCCTTGATTGCTGCGACGTGATCTTCCAGGCCGTCCGTATTGAGATTGCCGTTGGAGTAGTGGGAGAACTCGCGCGATCGATAAGTCGTCCCGCGCGCGTCGACTATGACGACCGCAAAATCGAGCTCCGCTGCCGCGGCGCCGCGTTGCAAAAGCGTCGCGGGAAAGTTGTGCGGCACCACCGCTGTCAGCGGACTGGCGTACTGATAGTCGATGATCGGATATTTTTGTCCGGAGCGCACCGCCGGCGGCTTATAGATCACGCCGTACAGGTCGGTCTTGCCGTCCGCAGCCTTGACGACGAATGCTTCCGGATTGCGCCAGCCCGCATCATAGAGGGCCTTGGCATCGGCGGTTTCGAACACTTTCGGCGCGCCGCCGTCCGTCGACACGATGGCCGTGCGCGTCGGATCGTCGATGCGGGAATAATTGTAGACGGCGAGTAGCTTGTCGGGCGACAGCACCTCGTACCCTTCCGCCGCCGCGGATGCCCACACCTCATTGACCGGCGAGGTCAGCATGTGGTCGGACGGCTCGGGCGTCAGCAGAGTCAGATCGCTGCCGTCGTAGTTCACGCGGTACAGGTAGCGGTAGTAGGGATCGCCCTTTTCCTTGCCGCTGCCGGTGAGATAGATGCGCTGTTTGTCCTCGTCCACCGAGATGATGTCGCGCACCAGCCAGTCGCCCTGCGTGACCCGATTCTTGAGCTTGCCGGTGTCCCCGTCATATAGGTATAGGTGACCCGCGCCGCTGCGCTGCGAAAACCACAGGATGCTGCGCGATTTGCCCAGCCAGCGCACGTTGGGCGGATTGTAGGGCGTGGAGTTCAAATCCATCCGCGGCGACATCTGCTCTTCGATGATCGTGCGCGCCTTGCCGGTCTGCAGATCAATCTCGAAGAAGTACGCGGATTCCTTGTTGTCGCCGTAGGCGACCGTGCGGAGCTTGCCGGCCGGCTCGTCCCAGAAGAACTCGGCCAGCGCCGTCCAATCCTGGTGCAGATACAGCAGCTTCCCGTAGGGAAGATCCACGTGGACCTTGCGGCCGGACGGAATCTCGAAGACGAACCAGTCAATCTTCGCCGGCTCTTCTCCGGTCAACGGAATGCGGGGTGTATGCACCTTGGGGCGGAAGCTGCCGTCGTCGGGACTGGACTCGATGAACGGATACTCGGCGACATGGCGATCGTCGAGGCGCGAAATAAGTGCGTACTGCGAGCTGGGCGACCACCTGGAGGCCATCGGAGCGAGCGGCTTGCCGGCGCGCTTGCGGGGGATGTACGAAGCCCCCCAGTTGCCGTAATACCGGCCATAGCCGAAATGGGGCTGGCCGTCCTGCGTGAGCGTCCTTTCGCTCCCCTGTTTCAGGTCCATCAGGATGACATTGGCATCGGGTGTTTTGAGGCCCCAGCGGCCGTCGGGAGAAACCAGCACGCCTTCGTGGGCGGCTTCGTTACGGCGCTCGCAAGCCAATGGAGAGAGCTCGCACCGGTATTTGTTGTCCTTGACGGAGAAGGTGATGCGTCGGCGCTTGTCGGCGAAGGCGAGATCCGACAGCGCCAGCTTCTGTGCATCGACTTCCTTTTCGCCCAGGCGCTGGAGCTCCGCGGCCAGGGCGTTGTGATCGAAAGCGCTCGACTTCTCGCCGGTCGACGCATCGACCACGGTAAATTCATGGCCGTCGGCGGTCTCGCGCTGGTACCAGAACGAATGCTCTTCGCCTTCGATCCAGTAAGGCTTGACGAAGACGTTCTTCACGCGCTGCCGCGCGTTCCTTTTGTACCACTGTTCGGCGTTGGCGTAGTGCTCGGCGGTGATGGGAGCGTCGGCCCCGCCGGTCGACGGACGCTGGCAGCCGGCCAGCATGCCGATGCACGCGAGCGTCGTGGTGAGTTCGAGAAGTCGTCGCGTCATGTCGTTATCCTTAGGCTGTCAGCTCAGGGGCAGTCGCCTGCCGCTTTCATCAAGTGCTCTATGAAGAAGCGCTTCTTCAGTTCCATGTCGTACTCGGCCGTCAAATTGCCCATCGCGCCGTGGCTGGTATTGGGATAGCTCATGGCCTCGTGCTGCTTACCGAGCCGGATCAGCGTTTCGCTCATCTTGAACAGGTCGCCTTGTGTGGCGGTATCGTTGATTCCGCCGATCATCAGCAGCTCGCCTTTCAGTTTCGGCGCCAACGGGAAGACGTCGGCGGCGTCATAGGCGGCTTTGTTCTCCTGCGGCATGCCCAGATACACTTCGTATAGCGTGGTGCCGCGCGAGCTGTAACCTGGTATCGCGCTGATGCCAGCCTTGTAAAGGTCGGGCGCCTGGGTCAGGGCTCGAAAGGCGAAGGTCCCGCCCCAGGACCCGCCCCACACGCCGACGCGCTCGAGGTCGAGAAACTCCAGCCGTTCACCCAGCTGGCGGATGGCGCCCGCGTGATCGGCGATCTCGAACCGCCCAAAATTCCTGTACACGGTGTCGTGATAAGCCTTGGAGCGCCCGGGCGTGCCGCGGGCATCGAGCGTCAGGCCGATGAAACCGAGGTTGGCGAGAGCACGGTTGTAGTTCTTCCACACCGCGGCGACGCCGGACGCCATGAAATCCATGGGACGCATGGTGGTTTGCGGGCCGCCATAGATCAACTCGACGATCGGATATTTCCTGCCGGGATCGAAATCGTAAGGAAAGTACATCGTCACCCAAAGATCCGTGACGCCGTCCGCCGCCTTCACGACGTACTCCTTCGGCGGTACCCAGCCGACCGCCTTCAGCCGACTGATGTCCGCTTCGCCCAGGGTACGGATCAGCGTGCCGTCGGCCTCGCGCAGCACTGTCTTTGGCGGCACGTCCACCGACGAGTACGTATCGGTGAAATACTTCGCCGAGGGAGCGATGTTGACCACGTGCTGACCCTTGCCCTCGGTCAGCTGTGCAAGCCCCTTGCCGTTCAGCCCTACACGGTACAGATGAGTATCGTAGGGTCGCGCCTGGTCACCATGACCGTTGAAATAGACCCAACCACCTTCCTGGTCTATCCGCACCACATTCTTGACCCGCCAGTCGCCGCTGGTGAGCCAGCGCACGAGCTTGCCCTGCATATCGTAATAATAGAGATGGTCCCAGCCGCTACGCTCGGAATTCCAGATGAAGCCGGAGGTGTCCGGCAGCAGTGTAAATCCTGTCCCCGGATTGCTCGTGCCTCCACCCCAGATGGCCTCATGGTGATTGGTGAGAAAGGTCGGGGACGTTTCGGTCAGAATCGTGCGGGTAGCTCGTGTGATCCTGTTCACCGCCTGCAGCTCCACGCGGCTCATGACCCGGTTGTAACGCGCGATGAGGAGTTCCGAGCTGTCCGGCAGCCACGTCAGGATGCGCACATACTGGTCGGTGGTATCGCCGAGATCGACTGCGAGAGGCTGGTGGGAGAACATGTCCACTAGGTACAGCTCCGAGCGATAGAGTTTGCTGCCGGCGTGTACCGTTATGACCTCATCCGCCTGCTCCAGTGGTTTCAGCCAGTGGATCGTCGGAATGCGCGGCATACCGGAGGTGTCGTGCTTGAGGACTGCCAGCATCTGGCTGTCCGGCGACCACGGACTCCAGAGAACCGCCTCCACATCCCAAATTGCCGTCTCCGTGCCATCAGAGGTGAAGCGCACTATGTGCCCGTCCACGGTGGCCCGCATCACCAGATTGTGAGCGTCGATACCGGCGATCCAGCGGCCGTCCGGCGACATCGCCTCCGGCGAAGGCGCGCTCCCCGTTCCGGCGAACCGGTCGCGCATGAACGTTCCGGGCACGGCGCGCTCCGCCTCGCTGCGCACCGCGACGGTGGAATAAGTCGATGGCGGCACGTGGCGAGACAGGGCGTAGCTGCCCAGATCCAGCTCGTAATCCGCGCCTTCGATGGAAAAGCCTACTCGGTCAGGTCCCACGAAGCGGAAACGCTCGAACGGCACACCCGTCCCGATCGGTTCATGCCCAAGTGACTCGCGCAGCACGGCGCGCAGCCGCGCCACGTCGAACATCGGCGTAACGGCATTGGCGGCTGGGTCCAGCCTGAGGATCTGGCGATCGTTCGGATCGCCCTGCACATACCAGAAGCTCGAGCCGTCCGGCAGCCAGTTCGGCACCACGCTTGCGCCTTTCACCAGCGAGCCGAAGTCCAGATAGCGCTGATAGACCGCCTCGTCCTCGGCCGAGGGCGCGGCATGCAGATCGCCCATCGAGACACCACACAGAATCGCGAGCGCGGCCAAAGCCCGGCCGCCATGCAAGCGTTGCATTCCAATCACTGGGTATCCTGTCATACGTTCTCCAGGTAGAAAGCGAGGACGGTGGTCAGTCCGTCCTCGTCATGGCAAGTCGACTGCCTGCCGGCATTCAGAAGCGCGTGCGCAGCGTGAGGCCCACGGTGCGCGATCTGCCGGTCCAGGTCGAGCGTCCTGGCGCCATTTACGGTCGCCGCGCGCAGGATGCGGTAATTGCTCATGCCGCCCCCGCCGAGCGACTACATTTCCCAATGCATACATGCACCCTACTGATTACTTTCGGCATGCACGCCTGGACCACCCCACGCTTCATTCCAATCGATGCCCTTGTAATCCTCCAACTCCCAATAGAACTTCGTGCGCGGCCGGTGGTAGTTGCCGACCTCGTTCATGGACAGCGAATCGTACAGCCGGCCGTTCACCATCGTGTAGCGCACGGTGTTAGTGTTGCGGATGCTTTCCAGGGGGTTGGCGTCGAGCACGATCAGGTCCGCGAGCTTACCCGCCTCCAGAGTGCCGATCTGCTTGTCCAAGCCGATGGTCTTGGCCCCGTTGATGGTCGCAGCGCGCAGGATCCGGTAGGGGCTCATGCCGCCCTCGCCGAGGGCCCACATTTCCCAATGAATGTCGGGTCCCTGAATGTTGCCGTGGGCGCCGGTAGTTACGATGCCGCCGGCATCGTCCACCTTTTTCATCGTACGTGCGACCGCGCGGAAGCCGATGTCCCACAGCTCATCGGCCTGATGAAGGCTGACCATGCCTCTGACGTACGGCGGCGCATCGGGAGCGCCGCCCAACGGGTTGTACCACGAGGACGTCGTTTGTACGTAGGCCTTCACCTTCGGGTCGTCCCACGGGCGCGTGGTCTGGAAAAAGTAATTCTCAGCGAACGACTCGCCGAGGGTAACGACAATAGTCGGCGTCAAGGAAGTGCCTCCGTGCACCAGCAGCTGAACCAGATCGCCGTAATAGCCGGCGAGCGGAATATTGTGCTCGATGCTGGCATGCCCATCGAGAATCATCGTCAGGTTGTCGTAGAAATTGCCCCCGTTTTCGGGCGTCACCATCAATTGCGCCTCGCGCGCCGCCTTGATCAGCTGTTGGCGCTGGCTGCGCTTGGGTTGATTGTAACTTTTGACAATGATCGCGCCCATGGCCTTCTTGCCGCCGATGATCTTGCGCGCGTCGTCCAGGTCGTCGACCCGGTAAAACATCCCGATCAAGCCCGGAGTTTCCGCGCCGGAGATGTGCCGGCCGGTGCTGATGTAGCGCGGGCCGACCGAGACACCGGCCATGTTCATTTCCGCCCTGGCGAAGCTGGACTGCTCCGTAGTGGAGGGATTGAAGTTCGTCGTCACTCCGTAGGCCAACGCCGCGTAGTGGCCCGGATGCTTCTGCGGCATCAGCAAAGTCTCATCGAGCGTGTCGATGTGTCCATGCATGTCCACAAGCCCGGGCATGAGCGTCTTCCCGCTGACGTCGATGACCTTGGCTCCCTGGGGAATCCGCACCCGGTCCGCGGAACCTACCTCGGCGATGCGATTACCGCTCACCACCACCGTTGCGCGTTCAATGACGTCCTCATCGCTCGTACCGCTCTTCTCCTCTCCGCGCAGCGTGATCACGCGGCCATTGGTAAACGCTATCGTTCCCTGCGGCTTGTCGGTTGCCACATCCAGGCCAATGTCTGTCTTCGTTATTGCAGGCTTGGCGGCGGCCGAAGTGCGGCCGGCGACGGGCGCAGTGAAGTAAGTTTTTCCCAATATCCAGCTCAGCCGGCTGGAGTCGGGCAACCAGGCGAGCTCAAACCCGCCGTATTCGGAGAGCTGGGTGATCGGCACTTCGGCGGCGGCTTTCGTGAGCTTGTAAGGCGTACCGGTTTCGCGATACGGCATGAGGTAGTACTGCTGGTCTTTCTTGTAAGCCAGCCATTTCAGGTCCGGGCTGATCCTGAATTCACCTGTCTCGTCACTCACCACGTGCCGGCGCCGGTCCGTGCCGTCGAGACGCAGACTTTCCAGCGAATTTCCCGAGACCAGGCCGATCGACACCGTCTGCTTCGCCGCGAAATAGATGCGCTCGCCGTCGGGCGAGAATTGCGGCCGTTTGTTCGACGATTCCGCGATCGAGGTGGAGAAGCCCTCCGACGCTCCAATATAGTGAGGCACGCCTTCAGCCAGGGCGATCCAATAGAATCCCGCTTGGGTCGCCCGGTACCCGCCCATTTTCTTATTGCCCTGCTCGAGCCAGTACACCAGGCGCTTGCCGTCCGGGGAGAAAGCCGGCTGCCGGACGATTCCCATGCTCTTGACCAGAGTCTTAACCGGCCGGCCATTCGCGGTGATGATCTTCAGCGCACTACCGCGCTCGTCGTCCCAGGCCACGTAGCCAATGTGGGCCCCATCGTTGGAATAGCTCGGCTCGAATTCGAACTCGGCCGCCTTCGTCAACCGTTCCGGCTTGCCGTCGGGCAGGCGCTTCTGCCACAGATGTCCCAGCGCATTGAAGGTAATGCTTCTGCCGTCGGGCGCCGTGGCCACCTGCTGAATCGCCCGCACGGTGAAGCGCTCGGGCGCCAGCGGGTTCTCGAACCGCGGCGGCACCGTGATCCGCTGCTCGACGTTCGCGCGGAAGGCGATCTCTTGCCGTGTTCGCGCATCCATGTCGATCTTGTAGATCTTCCCCTTGCTCCAGATCGCCACGTGGCGGCCGTCGGGGAACCAGTCGAACAAAGGATAGTAGCTGCCGCTCAGAGTATAGTTCGCGTACATGTCGCGATCGAGGCCATCGTAGATCGGGCGCTGCTGTCCGGTCTGCAGGTCGTAAACAAACAAGACCGTCTTGTCCTTGACCCGCCGGATGAACGCGATGCGCTTGTCGTCTGGCGACAGCTGTGCCGTCGTCGCGCTGCCGAAGCCGCTCAGCACTTCATCGATCCTGCCGGTGCTCAACTCGCGACGCTTGATGGCGTACATGGGCTGAATGGCAATGCGGTACGACCCGGCATAAATGTTCTCGGTGTAGTACAGGTAGCGGCCGTCGTGCGAGAACCGCGGCTCCTGTACCGGTTTGCCATCCTTGCCTGCGACCAACAACCTGCCCCGGCCGCCATCGAGGTGGTACAGCCAGATCTCTCCGTCTTTGCTCGCCGCAGCGTATCGCCCATCCGCGCTCCAGGTGGGCGCTCCGAACTTGCCGGATGTGCCTGCAGTCACAGCCCGCGCGTCGGACCCATCCGTCGTGGAGACCCAAACGTCATAGCCGCCGTCCTTGTCGCTGACATACAGAAGCCGTGAGCCATCCGGACTGAATCGGGGCATGTATTCCATGGCCGCACCGCCATGAATCAACGTGGCCGTGCCGCCACCGGCTGGGATGGAATAGATGTCCCCCAGCAGATCGAACACCACGGTCTTGCCGTCCGGACTGATGTCCAGGCTCATCCAGGTCCCTTCGGTCACCGTAAATTTGGCGTCCGTGTAGGGCTGCCCGGTATCGGTGACGTCCCAGTCGGCGAAAGCCGGGGCAGCCGCCAGCATCGCGACCGCGGCCAAAGCCCGGCCGCTATGCAAGCGTTGCATTCCAATCACTGGGTATCCGGTCATACATTCTCCACGTAGAAACGAGGACGGTGGTCAGTCCCGTCCTCGTCATAGCAGACCGATTGCCGGTGGCATTCAGAAGCGCGTGCGCAGCGTGAGGCCCACGGTGCGCGGACGCTGCTCGACGTTCTCCAGCAGCACGCCGAAAGGACCCACGACGACCGGCGCATCCTCGTCCAGCACGTTGTTGACGAACACCGAAACCTCGACCGCGCCGAACTCCAGACCCGTGCGTACGTTCAGCAGGTCCCGCCCCGGCATGGGGATGATCTGGTCGTTTAAGAAGCCGCGGATGGTGATCTGAGCGTCATCCGCATGCTGATAGTCGAGACGTACGAAGCCGTGTTTGTTCCCGAACAGCGGCCGGCGGTAATCCACCGACGCCGAATAGCTCACCGGCACCACGAAGTCGAGCGGATCGCCGGGGTTCTTGTCCGCGGTATCGCTGTCGTATTCCATGTTGTTCCAGCCGTAGGTCGCCGTGAGGGTAAGGCCCTCGACCGGAATCAACGTGGCGGACAAATCCACGCCCCAGCCCGAGGCATTGCCGCCATTCGTCACGACCGTCGACGCGCTGGTGCCGAGAAAGTTGCGGCTCTGCACGTTGCGCCAGTCGTTGTGATAAACAGCGCCCTCGAGCAGGAGCCGGCCGTCCATGAGCTGGTTGCGAGTGCCGATCTCGTAGGACAACAGTTCGTCCGGATCGAAGGTCGGCGGCACTGTGAAGACTCCGCCACCCGCGGCTTGCGAATTGAAGCCCCCGCTGCGGAACCCCTTGGCGGCGTTGAAGTAGACCATCGCGGTGGGCGAGATCTCGTAGCGCAGATTCAGTCGCGGGTTGACGGAGTCGAACTTGCCGCTGTTGAACTCCGTGCTCGAGAAGCCGAGGGTGGTTTGACTGTTCGCCGTCTCTCTCTCATCCTCGTAATAGCGCGCGCCCAACAGCAGATTGAGGGCCGCGGTCAATTTGAAACTGACATCGCCGAACGCCGCCCACGATTGCGACTTGGAGCGGTTGTCCACGCGAATCAGATCGAAGCCCACCGAGCCCGGCGAGGTGATCGTCCTGCTTAAATTATGGACCTTCGAATCACGGCTATACCCGCCCACGAGCCAGTTGAAGAAGTCATTGTCCTGCGAGCTGAGCCGCACCTCATGCGTAATGACTTCCGACTTCAGGGGGGTTTGGACGAGGGCGATCTGGTCGATGAAGCCCGGCGGAAAACCCAGCGGCCCGGTGACCAGGCCGAGGTAGAACGGTGTGACATCGTTGACGATTCCCCCCACGCGGTCCAGGTAACCCAGCGAGTAGGTGAAATTGGCGCCTCCCGCGAAACTATGAGACACCACGCCGTTGACGAGGTCGTAGTCATCGACGGCGAACTGCGTCACTGGCGGCAGGGCGGAACGACTCAGGCCGAAATTCTGGTTGTCCTGATCCAGCTCCTGGTGCAGGACCATCACTGACAGGCCGGTTTGCGGCGTCGGTCGAAACAGCAGCGTTCCGCGCAGCGTCTTGACGGTCAGACCGTTCTGGTCTTCCACGCCGGTCGTGCGGTTATCGATCCAGCCGCCATCTTCCTGATAGCCGCCCACCAGCCTGAGGCCCAGCACGTCCTTGCGCAGCGGGATGTTGACCATTCCATTGATCTTGTAGCTCTCGGCGCCATCTTTCACGGCGCCGGCTTCGGCTTCCAGTGCCGAGCTCAACCCGGTCAGCTGCGGCGGCGCGGTCACATAGTGGACCGTGCCGCCCATCGAGCTTTCGCCATACAAGGTGGGCTGCGGACCGCGCAGCACCTCTACCCGCTCCAGGTCCAGCATCCGGATGTCGATTGCGCCGAAGGAACCGTCGCCGGTGAACGGCATCTCATCGATATACTGGCCGATGGTCGAAGGTCCGAAGGTGCTGGCGACGCCGCGCAGCTGGATGAATTGCCTGCCCGGTGCGTATTGGAACGAAGAGAGCCCGGGGACGGTGTACTGCACATCCTCCAATTGAGTCGCGCCGCGCGCGGCGAGATTCTCGCCGGTAAGAACGGTAACTGAGATGGGCACCTGCTGCAGGCTTTGCTCGTACCGCTGCGCCGTGACGGTGATCTCCTCGAACTTCACTGATCTGTCTTCCGAAGGTTTTGAAGAACCCTCGGAAGTTTGAGAAGACTTATTATCCGTAGATTGTGTGCTTTCATTTTGGGCTAGGCGAAATGTTATAGGCTCGCCTTTGGCTACGTCCTGCGTATTGGCCGAGACGTCCGATTTGGTTCGGATGGTCGCTGCGTTGTCGGCACTAAATACGATTTCCAACCCGGTTCCCTTGATCAGCTGCTGAAGCGCGTTGCGCTTGTCGTAGCTGCCGATGACGGCGTTTCCCATGGCGCCTGCAACGACGTCCTGGCGGTACAGGATCTGCATTTTTGCCTGCTCTGCGAAGCTCTTGAGCGCCGCGGACAGGGGTTGGGAAGCGATGTCGAATTGGATGGTGTCGTCGGCCTTGGACAAAGCCGGAATCGATAACGCCAGGATGAGCGCGCAGGCTACCGCCTGCCAGGTGACGCGGAATCGCGGTACGTTAGCCATATAGAACCCCTGATTTGTTGTGCAGGCGGCCCAAGGTGAACCGTCGTACCTACTACGTCCCTTATCTCGGAAAAAAACCCCAGTCGAGGGCGAAAATATTTTTGTAGGGGGCTAGGGGAAGCGTGTTTGGGGGTTGCTGAAGGCTGGGCGCTGGGGAACCTCACCCGTTCCCTCTCCAAGGGTCGGCAAGGGGCGTCCTGGAAGGTCGGTGCTTCGCAGGGGACCTTCTGCCCTCCAAGACTTTGGAGGGCTGTGGGAACGATCCGCCGGGGGCGCATCGTGATGTGAACGACCGTCCCGAGGGGACCGCAAACCCCGCGCTGGCACCCTGCTCCGGCATCCTGCCTTCCGTGGTTATTTCCTGGCTTCGCCCTCAATCGAGACGCGGCGATCGCCGTCGCGGCGGACATGAAGCCCCAAGCCATCCTCCAGCATCGTGAGGAAAGCCTCAGCACCCTCCCTATTGGCCTCGAACGTGCCGCCGATCGGCAGTTGCCGCAAACTCGGGTTCTCAACGACGATTTGAACGTTGGTGTAGCGGCTGAACTCATCAATAGCCGCGCCCAAAGGCTGATTGTCGAAGTTCAACGTGCCTTGCCGCCAGGATACGGAGCGCGTGAGTTCGGTCGCCTTCAAGGATCGAATGTCGGCGGTTCCACTGCGCACTTCGGCTTGTTGTCCCGCTGTCAGGATAGAAACGGGGACTTCAGCCAGGGCGGCATCCGAAGGGGTGTCGTTGCCGGTTCGGTCGGTCGCGACCTTGACGATGCCTTCGCTGACGATGACGCGCACGTCCGTCGTGCGACCCAGAGAGTTGATGTAACGAACATTGAAGGCGGTGCCGACGGCGCGGACCCATGAATTTCCGGCGACGACCCAGAACGGTCTTTTCGATTCGTGAGCGACTTTGAAATACGCCTCGCCGCGCTTCAGGCGGATCACGCGCACGCTCTCGGTATATTCCACATTTGCGAGGCTGTTGCTGTTGAGCTCGAGAGAAGATCCATCGGGCAGCTGGACCGTGGCGTGTTCGCCGATCGCGGTGCGAAATTGAGTGTCGGAGGGAAAACGCACGGCAAGGATGCTGATCAAACCGACGATCGCGATACCAGCGGCAAGTCCTGGCCAGTAACGACGCTTGCTTGGATTCGCCACGGCATTCATGGCGTCGCCGAAGGAAACGGCGCGCGCGATGCGGCCCGCTTTTCTAAACTCACGCCAGGTTCCGGATAGCTCCTCGTAGATGCGCGCGTGCCGCGGATGGCTGTCGCGCCAAGTCTGAAAGCCTGCGTGATCCTCGGCAGTCACATCCTCCGCATTCAGACGCGCGACCCAGTCACTCGCCTCGCGCTCGATCCGCTCTGTGTCAGGCAACCTGTGGATATTATTCATGTCACTCACTCCTTGTAGTGGCGTCTGAGGTCGGTGTTTGTCGCACGCAGCGCCAGGGAAATGTGTTTTTCTACGGTTTTCCTGGCTATTCCTAACCGTTCGGCAATTTCCTGGTACGAGCAATCGTGAAAGACCTTCAGTGCGAAAGCGATGCGGCACTGCTTCGGCAGACGTTCGATAGCCTCTTTTAGGAGCCGGATACGTTCCTCGGACAGAACGGTTTGTTCCGCAGAGTCCTGTGCCGTATACATCTGTGCAGCATCCGGGTTGTCCATCGAAAAAGTTTTCATGGCCCGATCATGGCGGCGGGCTTTGGAAGCGAGGTTGCGGGCAATGGAAAACAGGAACGCGCGCGGCATGTGGACTGAGGGGCCCTGCTCATAGGTGCGCAGGAAGGCTTCCTGGACAATTTCGTCGGTAGCCGCCGGCGATTGCACGAGGCGCATACCGGCGCAAGGCCGCACGGCTTTCTGGGAAGAGCCGTGCGAAACCGTCGTTGCCACCAGAGTCAGACATCATGCTTGGGGGTATACAAGTACGCCCCTACCCTACGCGCGTCGGCCACTATCGGGCAATATGACAGTCGGTCCTGCATCCGTGGTACCCGCGGCCGTGAGCAATTGCCGTCCATACGGTATACGACCCCTGAGCGGGCAAAAACCCCCAGTCGGACAGGGTGTCCTTTCGCTCAAGGGGAAGCTTGGTCTCCATGACCGCGAGTCGCCCGTGTGCCTAATTCATTGAAAGAGCTTGCATTTCACGGGCTATCGCCCGGGATGTGGCACGAGTGACAGGCTGATGGCTCCTTGGCACCCATATACAATGAGTGTCGCTTACACGGCATCGCCATGAATGACGCCAACAGAAGGAAAAAGGCGCTAAGGCAAGAGGCATATCCGTCGATTTACATCATCTACCGGGGTCGATCATCTTGCTTGTTTGCTTACAGTGAGCAGCCCTGACAGGAGCTCGACGATGCACAGCTTTACAGTGACCGCCATCGGTGCCTTGGCCAAAAATCCCGAACTCACCGTAAAGGCCGACACGATGTGTACCCGCTTCTGCCTGGTGGGTAACGATCGCACGGGCAAGAATGAAGAGGGCAATGCCCGTGAAATGGTCGCCAGCTTCTGGTTTGTCGCCTTCGGGGCGCTGTCGCAGCGCTTCGTATTGCGTGATGAAGACTTGGATCGGCGCTTCACGGTACGACACGACATCATCGAGAAATGCCCATGGCCTGCAAGGCGTCGCGGATCACGCGCTCGTTGTCGGCAGCCGAGGCCTTCCCCGTCGTATCGATTTTCTCCGCCTGTGCAAAGAGCGGCTTGAACAGTCCCAGCTTGTCCACCGGCCCTTTGAGCGTGATCGCTCCATGAGCGGCGAAGGCCTCGCTCCAGCGATCCCGGACCTGATCCCAAAACGCCTTCGTGCGCTGGTAATAGTGGTCTGCGGCGGCGAAATCCGCGTCCTTGATCCTTTCGTAGCGGGCGAGGCCATATTCACGCGCGATGTACGGCCGTGAAGGCGACACGGCGCGCTGATCGGTCAGGACCGTTTTGAGGTTGTTTTCTTCCTGCGTCCAGCCGGTCGCAATGACCGTATGACGATTCGTACCGAGCAGTACCTGGTAGTCATCGCGCACGCTCCACTCGCGCCGCGGCAGCGGCCGCCACGTTTCCGCGCTCAACCAGGTCGAGAAACTCGCCGAATGTTCCCAGCGGCCAAGGCTCGCATAGCGCGGGGATTCATCCACCTGGGTCACGGTTTGCGACCAACGACCTGTGGCGTCCGCGGCCGACAGCGCACGGCGCTCCCAGCGGTCGCGGCCCTTGTATTCCACGATCTGCGCGGGTTCGTAGACCCAATCCTGCCGCCAGTGTTTCGTCACCATGGGCGCGCTCGCTTTGCCATCCTTCCGCACCACGCGCATTTCGAGGATATGCACCAGGCTGATCGCGTTCGGTTCATCGTGATCAACATAAACCTTCTCGGTGCCCCACGACTGGTAAGGCGCCTGCGGCTCGGGTTGCGGGGCAAACGGCGCGACTTCCAGAAAGTCGAAGGTGACCCGATAGGTTCCCGCCATGGCGAGAATGGCGCGCCGGTCCCGCTCGAGCGGCGTCAGGTGCTGCTCCTGCAGTGCCTTCCAGGCGGAGGATTCCGATGTGTCCAGCGTGACCGGCGCGCCTTTGGTCGTGCCGCCGCGCGGCTTGAGCGCCGATCCGGCAAGCGGCCACGAGAAGGTGTAACGCGGGGCGGCTTCCTCGGCGTGCGCGAGAGACGCGAGCGCCAGTGCGCTCATTAACAGCGATGCAAGAGTCTTCCCTTTCATTTCGCGGCATCCCCCTTATCTTCTTTGTCCTCTTGCGCTTTCTTCGCCCCTTCGTCCTCGATCGACACCGCGCCATCGTTTTTGGCGTCGTGATGCGTAAACATTCTCCAGCCCGAGTAGGCATATTCGGCCGGGGAGATCTTGCCGTCCTTGTTTGAATCGAGAACCTTGAAGCGCACTTCCGCCTGCCTCATTTGCCGCTGCACAGTCGCGGCTTCCGGGTTCGTGCTCATCAGACGCTTGCGGTAGTCGCCCACGTACTCATCATGGGACAGGCCGCCGTCGTGGTCGGTATCCATCGCGGCGAACAGCCGCTCGCGCTCCTGCGCGAACTCCTCTTTGGAGACCGACCCATCATGGTTCAGATCGTGCTCCGAGATGAAGGTCTTCAGATCATGCGAAGCGCCGAGCGCTAGGGGTGAGAGCATGAACGCCAATAAACCAACTGCGATTGTTCTCATGGGAATTCGTTTCACTCGGTGACTTCGAAGGTGACGGAATAAGTATGACTTTCAGCCGGTGCACCGGCGGCTTTCGGCTCCAAGCGATAGATACCGCATCGCCCCCCCTTGCTTTTCAGTGAAACTTCGGGTGTATCATATGCAAATGATTCTCATTTGTATATTGGGGGATGGCCGATGGATGCAAAAAACGGGGCTCGGATTCTGGGTGTTCTAGCCCTGGCGGGCTGTGGTGGGGTAGCGGCTCAGACTGCCCCGACGCCCGGGGCGGGGGTAGTTCCCCGAGTGACCGTAACGGCCACCCGCACCGAGGCACCCGTCCAGGAGGTGCCGTCCACGGTCAGCGTCATCTCCAGCGAGGCCATTGAGGCGCAGCTCGCCCAGAACATCAAAGACCTGGTGCGCTTTGAGCCGGGCGTCTCGGTGAGAAGCGCCCCCTCCCGCTTCGGGGCAGCCCTTGCCTCGACGGGCCGCGATGGCAACAGCGGCTTCAACATCCGCGGCCTCGAATCCAACCGGGTGTTCTTTACCGTCGACGGCATCCGCATCCCCGACGGGTTTTCATTCGGCCCGGCCGCCTTCGGAAGGGGTGATTACGTCGATCTCGATCTGCTGCGCTCCGTCGAGATCGTGCGTGGACCCGCTTCGGCGCTTTACGGAAGCGATGGCCTCGCCGGCACCGTAAGCTTCATCACCAAGGACCCGGTCGATTTCCTCGAAGGCGACAAGCCGCTTGCCGCGCGGGCGCGCGCGGTCTATGTCGGCGCCAGCGACAGCTGGGCGCAAAGCGTCTCCGCCGCCGGCCGCTCGGGACAGTGGAGCGGCCTGCTTTACTACACGCGTCGCGACGGACATGAACTGGACAACCGCGGCGAAAACGATGCGCTCAACTCCACGCGCACCACCCCAAACCCGCAGGACATCGAAACCCATGCGCTGCTCGCGCGCGTCGTGTTTGCGCCATCGGACCGCCAACGTCTGCGGTTGACCTTTGACTACGGTGATCGTGACGTCGTCACCGAGGCCTACAGCGGCCGCGCCGCGCCGCCGCTGGTGGGTTCCTCCGTGCTCGACCTGGACGGCGTCGATAAATCGGACCGCCGGCGCGTCTCGTTCGATCATCACTTCGACACGGCCGGCGGCCTGATCGATCGGGGACAATGGGCACTTTACTGGCAGGAGAGTCACAGCTCGGAATTCAGCGCCGAGGACCGCAACACTTCCGCCGACCGCACGCGGCTTACGACGTTCGACAACTCGGTGAGCGGGGCGGCGCTGCAGCTGGAGAGCGCGTTTGGCGGCGGGCCGGTCATGCACCGCTTGGTCTATGGCGCGGACTATTCCCTGACGCGCCAGGAAGGCGTGCGCGACGGCACGGTGCCGCCGACCGGCGAGTTCTTTCCGGTGCGCGCCTTCCCGAACACCGATTACGCTTTGGCGGGCGTGTTCTTGCAGGATGAAATATCGCTCCTGAACGGCCGCCTTGAGCTCTTCCCGGCGCTGCGCTACGACTACTACGATCTCTCCCCGAAAGCCGATGCACTCTATCCCGCTATCACCGCCGGTCAAAGCGACTCGCGCCTCTCGCCGAAATTCGGACTCGTCGGCTGGCCGACGGAAATCCTCGGCGTATTCGCCAACTACGCCGCCGGTTTCCGCGCGCCGTCTCCGAGCCAAGTGAACAATTACTTCGAGAACCCGCTCTTCGGCTACACCTCCGTCCCCAATCCGAACTTAGGTCCGGAAAAGAGCGAATCGTTTGAAGCGGGAATTCGCCTCCGCGATCTCGACATGGCTGGCGCCCAATGGCGCACCAGCCTCGCGGCCTTCACGACCTCCTATGACGACTTCATTTCCCAGGAAGCGGTGAGCGGGAGCGGCGCCCCGGGCGATCCCATCGTGTTCCAGTTCATCAATCTTAACGGTGTCGAGATCTCCGGCATCGAGGCGCGCGCCGATGCGACCTGGGACCGCGGCTTCGGCCTGCGCCTGGCTTTCTCCACGGCGGACGGCAAACAGAAAACCAATGGCGTGAAGGAGCCGCTCAACTCGATCGAGCCCTGGAAGCTGGTCGCCGGCGTCATCTACGACGACCCGGCCGGCCGCTTCGGTGGACAATTCATCGCCACGCACTCCGCGCGCAAAGGCGCGAACGATGTGGCGCAGAACTGCACCGATTCCTTCGGCGCGCCGACCCCGTGTTTTACGCCGCCGGGGTTCACGCTCCTCGATCTCACCGCCTACTGGAATATTACCCGGGCGGCCGCGCTGCGCGTCGGTCTGTTCAACCTGACGGACGAGAAATACTGGTGGTGGTCGGACGTGCGCGGCAACAGCGCAAGCAACACCACGCTCGACGCCTATACCCAGCCGGGACGCAACGCCAGCGCTTCTTTCTCGATCCGATTCTGAAGTCACGATGCAAACCTTGTCCGCGCCGATCACTTGCATGGACTCCATCTGGTGGCCCGCGGCCAGGGAGACCACCGTGTCCACTGATCTCACGGCGAAAGATCGCGGTGCGGTGCTGCGTACCGACTCCGTATGCGGCGGCAGCGCGCTCCAGAGCGTTGTCTTCTAACCGCCACGACAAACCTCCTCGCAGGTTCGGAGTCGAAGCATGTCCGCGCAAGTCATCACCCTCATCGATGCGTTAGATCGAGCCGAGCAGTTCGTGCTCTATGCGGCGCGAATTCACCGGGCGCTGCGCGAGCAGACGGCGCCGCAGGGCCTTTGTCTGTGCCACGGGTTTCGGGTGACGGGACTGCAGAACGCGCTACCGGCATTCGTTCACTTTCAGAACACGCTGGCCCTCGATCCGGAGCGACGGTTTATCGCTGGCGAGCGTCCTTCGCGGATCGTCGAGGTGTGCGAACTGGAACTGCTGCGCACGATCCGGACTTGGCAGCAGCAGCCGGGCGACGATCCGGAAAAAGCGCTGCGGTTCATCACAACTCCAACCGTGCGCCGCATCGCGGCCCCGGCCGGCCGGATATTCGCCATCGAAATGGCAACGGTCGGGATGTATGTGCGGGAAATCCGCCCGGGGATCTGCACTCCCTCAACCTCCGCCATGAGCGCCCAGGAGATGTATGGCGACAACTCACTTACCGCCCATTGACCGCGAGGTCACGCAGATTCACCGCGCCATGCAAGCCGTACAGAAGGCATTGCGTCCACTTGAGGCCTGCCACGAGCCGCATCTCGCGAACGCGCTGCTCAACCTGGCCGTCACGCGCATGATCGAGGAAACGAGCGCGAAGTGTACGGCACAGGTGCTAAACCGGCTGGCCGAGATGATTCGCACCTATCCTGCTCCGCCGCCCGAACTCGCCATCGATTTGTCCTCATTCAACGCATAAGTGATCCATGCCCCACCGTAATCAAAAGAATGCAATGATCTCCGCTCGATGGCTTCCCGTCATCGGCATCCTCGGCGTTTCTTTGTCCGCGACGAGTCGCGCCCAGACAGCTGCAACGCCTGCAGGCGGGACGGGCGACATTGCCGAGGTTGTCGTACGCGGCGAGAAGATCGATCGCTCCCTTCAGGACACGCCCACCAGCGTCGCGGTCACCACGGTCGAGCGTATCGAAGAAGAGAATCTCCTGACTCTGCAGGATATCTACAACCGCACCGCCAATGTCTCCGAGACCTATGGATCGGCCGGCTTCACCCTGCGGGGCATCGCCAACAACGGCGTCTCAGGCGCAGGCAACGCACCGCTCGCCACGGTTTACCTCGATGGGGCTGCGCTTCCGACCTCCATTCTCTACGCCGCACCGACGGATCTATGGGACATCGCCCAAGTGGAAATCCTGCGCGGTCCGCAATCCACGCTCCAGGGCCTCAACACGCTGGCGGGCGCCGTCATCCTGCGCAGCCGCGATCCCGGCGAGGTCTGGAACGGCCGGGCGCGGGCGTACTTCGCTGAAGGCCATGAGCGCGCCTATTCCTTCGCGGCGGGCGGGCCGCTGGTCGGCGAGGAGATCGGGATCCGTTTCGCCGCCGAGAAGCGCGCTGCGGATCGGTTCATCCGCAACGTGACGCGCGGCGAACCGGAGGATCCCTTGGACTCACTCAATCTGCGCGGCGTGCTGAAGTGGACACCGGGCGCCATCCCCGGCTTCGAGGCACGGTTGAGCCACACCTACTTCGACCGCGAAGGCGGCTATTCCTTCATGTACACCGACACCACGGTGCCCGATTACTTCGACCATCGCACCAATGCCTCGGATATCGCCAACACCGGCGTGGTCAGGACCCATCTCACCAATCTCGAACTGTCCTATCCGCTTTCCGATGCCCTGCATCTGGGCAGCACCACCTCATACAACACCGCCGCCGAGCATACGTCCTATGATGGGGACTACACCGCGGCGAACCTCGGCGGCGGCACACAGGACCGCGACTACGACACTTTTTCGCAGGAATTTCGGCTGACATTCGCGACGCCCCGCCTGAGCGGGCTGCTCGGGGCCTACTATTACCAGCGCGACCAGGCGTTCGGCAATGCTTCGATCACCAACGTCCCGACACCGGTGGACACGATCGCCGCGCTTCTCCAAGGCAATGGATTCGATGCCGCCACCGCAGGTTTCGTTGCCGGTCTTTATGGCGGTGCATTGCCGGTGATACCAGTGGATTACACCTCGTTGAGCAACACCGATGTGAGAACCTACGCGCTGTTTGGCGATGGAAGGTGGCGCATGACGGATCGGCTCTCGCTGATCGCGGGCTTTCGCCGGGATCGCGAGGTCAACAACACAAAATCCACCTCGACCTCACAGTTCGTCGGAACGTATCCCGATCCCAACGCTTTCGGTGCACCCGGCGACCCGCTATGGCTGGCGGTCACCGGCATCAATGAGGCGGTGGGCCAGCTGGTCGCACAGGCGGGCGCCAGCACACCCGCCTCGCGTCGACGCTTCAATGCGTTTCTGCCGAAAGCGGGCTTGAGCTATGACATCAACGAAGGCGTGACCGGCTCCTTCGTCGTTCAGCGCGGCTATCGCTCCGGCGGGTCGGGAGAGAACATCGCGCGCGCTATCGTCGTTCCATACGACCCGGAATATGCCTGGAACTACGAGCTGTCGCTGCGCTCACAGTGGCTGGAGAACCGTCTCACCCTCAACGCCAACGCCTTCTACCTGGATTGGAGCGAGCAGCAGGTAACGGTCAACTTCGGTCTCAACATCTACGACACTCACACCGTCAACGCCGGCCGCAGCCACCTCTATGGCGCAGAACTCGAAGCCGCGTATCAAGTCGGTCGGTTGTTTGACTGGTACGCTTCGGTGGGCCACGTGCGCACGCGCTTCGATGATTTCCAGGTCGTGCTGGGTTCGACCGACAATCTCTCGGGTCTGCAGTTCGCCTATGCGCCGCAATGGACCTTCGGCGCCGGCGCGAACCTGCGTTGGGGCAACGGATTCTCCGCCAACGTGAATGTGAACCATCGAAGCGATGTCTATACCGATGTGACCTCCGTGCAATCGCTCTACCATGTCGGTTCGCGCACGATCGCCAACGCGCGCATTGGATATGAAAGAACGCATTGGGGCGTGCATCTGTTCGCCAACAACCTCCTCGATGAGAAATACATCCAATACGATGCCATCGGGACGGGAATGGCGGTGCTCGGTGCGCCGCGCGTGTTCGGCGCGATGATCGAGGGCCGCTTCTGACCGCGGCGCTCGGTCTCGCCGGCATCATGGCCGGCGGCCTTACCGGCGTGTGGCTGCTGCGTCGAGCGTGGCTGCGGCAGCATGCCCATCGGCGCGCAACGCTCCTCACCGGCTGGGCGCTGCTGGGAGCGATCGTGGTCGGGGCGGCGTGCATCCTGGGATCTGCCCGTGGCGTGTTTGTTGCTCTCTCCCTGATTTCCATCTGCGCGTTGCTGGTGGTCGCAGCGGGACTCCGGCGCCGTAGCGGGCGCGCGGCCCACAGTCGCGGCAGGGACAGTCTCGCGCCCGAGCCCTTAGAGCGCCCGTCAGTGTGGTGGCGCACCACGCTACGCTGGCTGCTCGCCGGTCCCATCGGGATGCTCGCGGCAATGGCCATAGGGATTTGCTACGCCGTGTGGGTGCCAGGTGAACCGCAGACGCGCTTAGTCATCGCGGGGCTATTGGTGCCGTTGCTGTGGGGCGGCGGGATGGCCTGGACGCTGGCCGATAACCGCATTTTACGGGCCACCGCCGTGCTGGTCGGCGTCGCGTTGGTGGGCTTCACCGCCTCGATCCTCAAAGGCTTTGCGTAAGCATGGCGGCGACGATGGCCGAAGAGCGCCCGCAGAAGCGCACTGGGATCAAGATTCCGGCCGATTTCGTGCGCGCGGTTCTCAAAGGTCACAGTCAGCTCGGGCTCGCATTCGCCGCCGTGCTGTATCTCGTCTGTCTCACAGGCACGATCGCCGTGTTCGCACACGAGCTGGGCCGCTGGGAGAATGCGACCGTCCACGCCATTCCCTCAGTCACACCCGAGGCCGTGCAGCGAGCACTCGCGGCAGCGGTGAAGCGCGCCGGCACTGCGCCTGAGCGCGTGTACATCACGCTCCCCGGTGACGATCTGCCGTGGCTGCAGATCGGTGCCGAGATTGCCGGCACCGATCGCAGCTGGGCGGCGGATGCAGAAGGCCGGCTGACCGAGTCCGCCGCGGGGCCCTGGACGGAATTCCTCACGCGGCTGCACATCAATCTGCATTTGCCGCGCACCTGGGGTTTGTTTGTCGTTGGACTGTCCGGGGTCGCGCTGCTGTCCTCGCTCATCTCCGGCCTTCTCGCACATCCGCGCATCTTCCGCGACGCCTTTCACCTGCGGGTCGGCGGATCGCCCCGGCTGCAGGAGGCGGATCTTCACAATCGTCTGGGCGTTTGGGCGCTGCCGTTTCACCTGACGGTCTCCCTGACGGGTGCGTTGCTCGGGCTCACCACGCTGATCGTGGGGGTGTTGGGCATGGCGGTCTTTCAAGGCGATAGCCAGCGCGTGTATGAACTATTTCTTCCACCGCATCCGCCCGGCGATGCGCGGCCGGCGCCGCTGATGGATCTGCGGCCCATGTTCGCGCAGATCCAGCGCCTCTCCCCGGGAGGTAAGGTGGAGTACCTGCTCTTGGAGCATCCGACCGAAATGGGGGGCGCCGCGCTCTTCAACGTGAAAGAGGACCCCAGGCGTCTTGCCGGCACCGCGATGTTTGGATTCAACCGCGACGGCAAGGCCTACCACGTCACACACGCAGCAGAAAACAATCTCGGTCAGGCCATCATTGGATCGCTCGGGGTGTTGCACTTCGGCTGGTTTGGCGGCGGAACGATCAAGATCGCTTATGGGCTTCTGGGCCTCGCGCTGACCTATTTGTCAGCAGGAGGCGTGTGGATCTGGCTGGAACGCCGGCGCGCGAAAGGCCGCCCCGCCCCCGGGTGGGAGCGCATCTGGGCAGCCGTGGTGTGGGGTCAGCCGCTCGCGCTCGCCGCCTCGGCCTTGGCGGTAATTCTGATCGGGCGCGCCGGCGCGCAGGAAGTCACGACGGGGCTGCCGCTGACCGTCTGGGGTGGAGTCAGTGCCGCGGCGCTGTTAGCAAGTGCATGGGCGCCGGCATCGACGCTCGCCCGGTTCGCTCGCCTCGGCACCGCTGCCTTATTGCTGCTCGTAGCTTTGAGCCACCTGGCGCTCATCGGTGCGCACACCGCAGATCCGATGGGATGGACGGTCAACGGTGTTTTCACAGCCATCGCCGCAGTGCTGGGAATGATCGGATGGCGCCGCACGAGTGCGGCACGGTCATAGGGGGCTTCAATGCCGCTTTGGGAACCGAGCGGTGCGCCCAGCGTGCATCATTGCAACGAAACACTCTTCAGCTTCACCACCACACGCGATCCGGGACTGCGATTCGACAACGCCAGTTTCTCATGATCGACCTCGAAGGGATGCGGAGAATACGCCGGCGACTCCGCGCAAGTAGCGAGGTCGGCCAGGGATCGCCGTGTTGGCCCACCTACGCTCCCCAAACCTTTTCGTAAACGCGCAGCCAGTTCAGTCCCATCACCTTGTCGATATCGGCCTGGCTCCAGCCGCGGCGCGCGAATCCGGCGATGAGATTGGGCAGCTCGTCGATGCTTTCGAAGCCTTTCACGTACCGCCACGGCTCATCGACCATGTCCGGCGGAATGATCTCCTTGTTCACGCCGCTCCCATAAGGGATGGGCATGCCGTCGACGAAGTCGGTGCCGAGCCCGACGTGCTCGACGCCGACGCGCTTGCGGATGTACTCGTATTGGTCGATGTGCTCGTCGATGCCCACGTGAGGAGTCTTGCCGGTATTGCCCCGCCCGCGGACGTGGAAGTCGTTCACGGCGGTAATTCCGATGACCCCGCCGCTGCGGGCGATGGCATCGATCACCCGATCGCTGATCGTGCGCGGATTGTCGGCGATGCTCTTGATGTTCGTGTGGGTGCAGATCGCCGGCACGCCCGGCGCCATCGCAATCGCATCGAGCGAAGTCTGTTCGCCGGTATGGCCGCCGACGTCCAGCACCATCCTGAGCGAATGGATCTCCTCCACCAGCCGCCGCCCCGCGCGCGTAAGCCCCACCGACGGTTCGAGGCACCCTGCACCAAAGGGATTCACTACGTTGTAGCACAGCCCGATGATCCGCAGCCCGATTTCATAGAACGCGCGCAGCGCCGTACGCGGGCTGCCCAGAGGGGAATTGAATCCGGCGCCGAGCGCATCGGCACTCTGCCAGCAAAACACATTCGAGATCTTGCCCGCCTGGCGCGCGCGACGGATCTCCTCGGCGGACTTCGCCAGCACGAGCTCCGACTTGTGCTCGTCGAAGAACTCCAGCAGGCGCGCGAACGACGTCATATCGCTCGGCCCGCCCGCCACCCCACAGTGCACGCCGCCCTTCTTCATCCCTTCCAGATGGGACAGACGCATCTGACCGGCGAACAATCCTTCGATGACGATGGGTTTGTCCGGACCGCCGGCGGGCTTGCCTGCCGCATCCGCGCCCGCCGCAAGCGCGGGCCTCGCGCCGGATGCAGCACCTGCCGCCAGCAATCCTTTCAGCACATCTCTGCGTTTCATGAGCGACCTCAGTTTGCGGCCGGCAGCGAACCGTTCCCGCCCAGCTCGAGATAGAGGAGCGGCAGCTCCTCGGGCAGGACCTGCAGCCGATCCGATTTCATGAACGCAGCGATGCCCGCCGGCGTCTGCTCCGCCGCTCCCATATCCTTGATACCCGCGTGGTATCCCGCCGCGTCCCAGACGTTGGCATCGCGCACGGCCTCGGGACGCGACACTTCGCCACGCACCATCTCACCGAGCATCTCGGGCGACAGTCTTTCTTTGATCCCCAGCGTGCCGTTCACGCTATGGACGGTCATGAGCCCGGCGACATAGGACACCTTCCACGCCCAGGAATGCCGGCTCACGGGCCGCAGCCGCCCCGCCCGCTCCCGTTGAATCCACGAGCGCACGAAGTCGATGAGGTACGTCGCTTCCCGGTAGCGCGCGCCCCGAGCATCGTTCGGCAGCGACCAATGGTTCATGAAAACCGCCATGGCGAGGTCCAGGTCAGGGTAATCGATGAAGCGATTGGTCCAGCCCCACATGTGTGCGCCGGAATGATCGAAGCTGCGTTCCGGTTTGTTCCAATTGCGCAGATTCCACACCAGGCCCACGCTGGCGGCTTGCAGATCTTTGTCCGGACCGGTCGCCGCCTGCGGGCTCAGCATCAAGTTCACCGTCTCCTGCTTGAGCAGCTGATAGCCGTTGTAGCGGCCGCCGTGCTGCATCGCCAGCAGCAGACGCACATGGTCGGCGGGCGTAGTCACGACGGTGCCCGCGGGATGATCGGCGAAGTAGATGGCCGGCGTGGGAATGCGCAGCGGCCCAAACGAGGAATAGCCTTTCGACAAGCGCTGCCAGATCTCGGGACGGATGTGCCGCTGATCCTGCACCGGCGGATATTGAGTCGAGGTCATGCCGAGCGGATCGATGATGTGCCGCTCAACGTAATCCGAGAATGACGACTTCTCGGGATTGGTGACCTGCACGAGGTAACCCAGCGTCGCCATGCCCAGATTCGAGTACTGATAGACCTCGCCTGCCTTCGCGGTCCACGTCGGCGAGGCGGCCCCACCGTAGAAATCGTTGCGTTCGCGGGCGTACGCCGCCGGAACATGCTCGGCCAAAGATTGCGGCGTGCTCAAGGTGCTCCATGCGCCGTTCCCCGCCAGACCGCTGCGATGGGTGAGCAGATCGCGGACGGTGACTTCCCGCCCGCCGAGCGGATTCACTATTTTCCAGCCCGGCAGATAGCGATTGACGGGCGCATCCAAGGACAGCACGCCGCGCTCGACGAGCTGCATCACCGCCGTCGCCGTATACGTCTTCCCCATGGAGCCCGAGTGCGTCACCGTCGACGCCGTCATCGGAATCCTGCGCTCGAGATCGGCATAGCCGAACCCCGCTTCCCAAATCACCTGGCCGCGCCGGGCCACCGCCAGATTCAACCCCGGCACGCCCGTCAGCCGGATCAGTTGAGGAATATCCTCCTCGAGCGCCGCGAACAGCTGGGCCTCGCCGGCCGTGGGCTTCGCACCTTCCGCGGCGGCGGCGGAGAGGGTTGGGAAGGCCAACATAGCCGCTATCAGCGCGCCGGCCCAAACGTGCTCTCCGACTTCTGCCCTATGCATAGTTCTCCGCTTCAATGGCCCATTCATGGATTCGATGTGCTTCAAAATTCCCGCGCCACGCCTACTCCATACGTCCGCGGCCGCAACGTATTGTCGACACCGCGTCCGGCCAACGTCGCGACCGCCGGCACCCCGGACAGCGACGGATGCTCATCGGTCACGTTCTCGACGTACAAGCTCACCGTCCACCGGTCATCGGTCGTCCCGATGCGCAGGTTCCCCAGGCCGAACGAACCCTTCTCCGAGGGAAACAAAAATCCAGCCCGGCGCGAGGTTTGATACCGGTAGTCCGCCCGCACGAAACCCTGCCAGGACATCGACAGCGGAAATTCGTACTCGCCGATCGCCGCCGCGCTCCATTCCGGAATATCCGGCATCGGTGTGCCCGCCTCGGCGAAAACGCGCGTGGCGCCGGGCTTCTGCAAGCGCTCGACGACGTGCGCATCGATGTAGGATGCGGACACGCCGAGCGTAACGCCGCGCACGGGCACGGCCTGAAGCTCGAACTCGAAGCCGCGCGATTCCACCGCACCGACGTTGAGGACTGCGCCGCTGAAGTTGCACAGCGTCCCCGAGGCCACCTGCGTGTCTTTCCAGTCGATTTGGAAGACGGCCGCGTTCGCAGTCAATCGGCCGTTCAACCACCGCGTCTTGGCGCCGAGCTCGTAAGACCACAACGAGTCCGACTCGAACGCGCTGGGCAGCGTCGGCGTGCCAAACACCGCCTGCACCTGCGCCGCGCAGTCGGGCAGATTGGTGGGCAGCGGGAAATTCGCGCCGCCCATGCGAAACCCCTTGGCCGCCGTCGCATACATGAGATATCCGTCCGCCGGACGGTACTCCAGGCGCAACTTCGGTACGAAGCCGTCTTCCTTGGCGGCGCCGCGTATCGCAGAGCTGCCGCCTCTCACCAGGACCTCCGGTCCGAACAGCTCGTCGAGGGTCTTGAAGTCGAAATCGAAATACCGCAGGCCGGCCGCAAGGGTCCAATGCGGGGTGAAACGGTACGAAAGCTCGCCGAACGCGGCCATCTCGCGGCGCTCGCGCGGAGAACGGTTGCGGAACAGCGTATCGGCCGAAATGGGATAGACGTCCAGAATCGAGGTCTTGCCGTAGGCGGGCAACCGGGTCGACGATACTTCGTCCCGGTCCGTATAGAAGACTCCCGCGACGTACTGCCAGGCGCCGTCGCTATTCGACACGATGCGCGTCTCGTGGGTCAGCTCTTTGTTCGTATTCCGGTACGGCGTGTAACGCAGCTCGATCTGCGGCAGCGGACGCAGCAGCGCCGAGAAGGTATCGGTAATGTCTCCGACCTCGTTGTTCGAGGAGTCGAAATACGAAGTCGTCGACACCACGGTGACCGGACCGAGGGCCCACTCGAAGTTCACATCGCCGAGACCGAACTCATCGTACTTGGGCATGGGGAAGCGGCCGAATACGGTCAGGCCGGGCGCGCCCTGAGTGAAGAAGTCGGCGGAGTCCATGGTGCGCTTGGAGTACATGAAGCTCGCGTTCATGCGCAGCGAGTCGGTGAAGTCGAAGCGCAGCGCAGCCCGCCCGCCGCGCGCGGTCACGCTGTTGACGTCGCTCGCCGTCGCGCCCGTCGGCACGCCGAACACATCGATGTCGACGAAATCGACGTAGCCGGACTGATCCTCGGCGTACGCGCTCACCCTGAGCGCTGCGCGCTGCGACAGCGGTATGTTGATCAGCCCTTCCACCTCATACCCTTCGCCGGCGTTCTCCACGCTCGACAACGCGGCGCTCATGTGCCCTTCCACTCTCTCGAGATTGGGGCGCTTCGTGACCAGCTTGATCGTGCCGGCGAGGGAGCTGGAACCGTACAGCGTGCCCTGCGGTCCGCGCAGCACTTCGATGCGCTCCAGATCGACGAGCCGCGGGTTGCCGATCGGTATCGGCGTGTCGTTGATATAGAACCCGACCGTATTCTGGCCGTTGACTACCGTGCTGCTCACGGTCTGCACGCCGCGCAGGCCGATCGGGCGCACGCCGCGATTGGACACCGGGCCGGCAAAGTTGGTCGTGAGGCCGGGAACGAGCGAGACGTAGTCTTCGAAATCATTCACCTTGAACTTCTCGATGACCTCCCCGCTAATGGCGGTGATGCCTATGGCTACGTCCTGGATCGACTCCCGCCGTTTCTCGGCGGTGACGATGATTTCCTGAATGCCCGCCGCATCGTTGTCCGTGGAGCCTTCCTTCCCCGCGCCCTTCACGGCAGCTTCGGCGGCTGCTTTGGTGTCCTGCGTGGACCGAACCAGCCGCAGGTCGTCGCCGGGCGAACTGGACGACGACCGCGCGTTTTCTTTGTACAGCGCCGCGCCGCTGGCCGCGGCCTTGGACAGTATCGCCACGGTCTTTGCATCCAGGTACTCGTACCGCAGCCCGGTATTGGAGAGCAATTGGCCCAGCGCATCTTCGGCGGTGAAGGTTCCCGCCAGGGCTTTGGCATTGAGCCCCTTGCCGAGATCCTGGTCGTAAAACACCATGGTCAGGTCCGCCTGCTTGCCGAACTCGGCCAGCGCATCGCCCAGCGGTTGTGCGGAGATATCGAGCGCGATGAGGCGCTTCGAGGATGGCTGTGCCTGGGCAAACGTCGCGGAACAGCCGAGCAGAACGAGCCAGCACAGCACGCGTGGTAATGTAGTTTTCATGCTCTCCCCTTCGGTGGCCGTACTGAACCAATAGATCGTTGCGGCGGGGAATGCGAGGACAGCACTTGCCGGCTCCAGGAGCTGTCCCCTAAAGGGGCCGCGGAACGATCTAGATAGATGTGGACACTATGACCGACGGACAAAACGCGCCTCCCGGCAGGGAGCACCGCAACGAAGGCGCCGATGACACTTTAGTCCGGCACGCCCCCGCGCTGTACCGTTTCCTCACCCGCCGTTTGCGCAGCCGCATGCAGGTCGAGGACCTGGTGCAATATGTCTACCTGCGCTTCCTGCAAAGCCCGCAGCATGAGCTGGTCCGCAACGTCGAGGGCTACCTTCTGCGCATCGCCGCCAACGTCATCAACGAGTCCGCGCTGCACCAGCGACGTGAGATCGTGACGTACGACTCCGAAACCGCCGACGCCATGGGCGAGCGGCAGGAGGAGCAATCCGGTTGGCGGGACGAGGTGGCCCAGCAGTTCGCCTCCCAACAGCAGCTCGAGCGGGTGCTTGCGCAAGTTCCGCTCACGTACCGGGCCGTGCTGGCTCTGTGGCTGTGGGACGACCTGCCGCCGGACAGGATCGCCGGACGGCTGGGGCTCTCGACGCAAAGCGTCAAAAAATACATTGCCCGCGGCCTGGCTTACTGCCGTCAGGCGGATTGGGGCCCGCGCCCGCCCTCACGGATGAAATAACCATGGACACACTGCGTTCCGATAACTTGCGTCTTGCCGAGGATGCCGCCGAGTGGGTGCTGCGGAGGATGGAGGACCGCTCCGCGGAATGCAGCGCGGAGCTGTTGCAGTGGCTGAAGCGCTCGCCGCAGCACATCGATGAATTCCTGATGGCGCTGGCCACCCTTGCGACGCTGCGGACAAACGAAGCGCCGCTGGATGTCGAAGAGCTGGCCGCGACGGCACGGTCCTCGGGTACCGTCGCCGGCAATGTCGTACCGCTGAGCGGGACTGCGGCGCCGGCTGCAGAGCCCTCGCCGGGGCCGGGGATCGCAAAGAACCCGTCCGATGATCCGCCAGCCAGTGCAAAAACCACGCGCAATGCGGCCTTCAGCCGCGCGCGCGTGGCGATCGCTGCAGCTGCCGCGCTCCTCACGGTCGGCGCCTGGCTGGTGCGGGTTCATGTGATCGACGCAAACGTGTACAGCACCGGCGTTGGCGAGCAGCGCATCGTGCGGCTGAAGGATGGATCTCTTTTGCACCTCAACACGCACTCGCGCGTCGAAGTGGATTTCTCCGACCGCGCCCGCCGGCTCGAACTGCTCGAGGGAGAAGCGCTCTTCAACGTGGCGCGCGACACAGCGCGGCCGTTCCAGGTCACCACCCGCAGCGCGGTCGTCGTGGCCCTTGGCACGCAATTCAACGTATACGAGCAGCGCGGCAGAACCAAAGTCTCGGTGCTCGAAGGCCGCGTGCGCGTGACCCCTCTCGCTGCGCACACAGCGCCGACGCCGCCGATGAAATCCTCGCCGCGCTCGGGCGAGCCGTCATCGCCCGCACTGTTGAGTATGGGCGAGCAGGCCACGGTGACGAGCACCGGCAAAGTGGTCAAGCTTCCCATGGCGGATGTAGACACTGCGGTCGCCTGGCAGCAGCGGCGGCTGGTGTTCCGCGCCGTGCCGCTCGCCGAGGTGGCCGAAGAATTCAACCGCTACAACGAATCGCAGATCGTGATCGCGGGAGATGCGCTCGCCGGGCGGCTCATCTGGGGCGTCTTCCTGGCCGATGAGCCCCAGGCATTGACGAAGTTCCTGGCGAAGGATCCCTCGGTGGAAATCGAGCGCGGCGGGGACGGCATCGTCGTCAAGCTACGCCCACACTAGTTCGTCCGAGCCTCCGAACAGGGTCCAGCCAACCTAAACTCTTCCGGACTCGCGATCGGCCGGGCGTGATGTGGGCACCTGTAGCCGATAGCAGATCGCTTCACTGCGCGGGCGAGGTCTCCGCCAGCGCGCGCCGCACGACGTTCAGCACGAACTCGGGCTCCTCGTACGGAAAATTATGCGAGGTGCCCGCCGGGGTGATGATGTGCTGGGAGCGCGTCGAGGTCGCCAGGTAGCGCAGGCGCGTGCGGTCCATGAAGTTCAGGAACCGCTCTCCGTCGTCCGCGCCGGGCATCGCCATCTGCTTTATCTGCGCGAGCATTTGCTCCCGCTCTTTCTGCGAGGGCTGCGGCGTGACCAGGTACACCGGCATATCCCCCAGTTCGCCGTCGTAGACCATCAGCTCGCCGGCCGATTGCGCCAAGCGCTCCGGCCCAAGCTCGCTGAAGATCGATGCGGACGCCCAGCCGGAGGCGGGATTGACGTTCTGTGCAACGAACGCATTCCACGCGTCCTCTCCCAGCACTGTCCTGTAGTGTTCGAACACCCTGGCGATATCTTTGTTGACCTTCGCAATCGACGCGTATGGATCGTACTTGATGCCGAAGGCGCCGAGCAGGCCGCTGATCCGTCCCATCATGACCATCGGCTTGAGCGCTTCCCCTTTACCGCCGGGCGTGTAGATCACGGTGTCCGGCGGTGTGGGATCGAGCAGCACCACGGCGGCGATCTTCTTGGGATTACGGCGCGCGTAGTTCGCCGACAGCAGGCCGCCGTAGGAATGACCGACAAGGATGAAAGGCCCCTTTTCGCCGGCCTTGTCCAGCAGCATCGCCAGCTCCTCGGCCTCACGCGCGGTGCTGCGCGGAAACGGGCCCGGATCGCTCCACCCCGTGCCGGGCCTGTCGAAGAGAATCGAGCGCGTTTCGGCGCGCATCACTTTGTGGTGGCCGTAAAAGCCGATGCCCGAGCCGTGGCCGCCGGGAATCCAGACGAGCGTCGGCCGCCCGCGGGCCTCGCCCTCGGCGAGGATGTGCATGCGGTAGCCGCCCACATCCACCCGCTTTCCCATCGGCGGATATTTCGATGCCACCGCGGCGGATTGAACGATCGCGACGATGCCGCCGACGGCGAGGAGGGCCGCCAGTCCGTAAACGGCGTAACCGACGAAACGAATACGAGGACGGCCCAGTCGCAGGGCACCGCGCGCGATACACCAGCCCACGACCGCAACGAGCACTGCGATGACGAGTCCGCCCCACGGTCTGGAAAGCAAAGCGTAGATCAGGTTCATGACGACCTCGCTGGCGTGAAAGAAAGCATCAAGCCTGGAACTGAAGGGTCCGTCGTTTTCGTTGGCGCTTCACGAACAAGCGCCTTTTCAGCTCAATAGGTTCCTCGTTGTATAAGACGGGTGAACATGCGCAGGCGGCACTACCGAACGGCTCAATCGACCGGGGATGCGGCGGTTATTTAGATTGGCAGAGCCCGCGCGCACCCATTCCCTACCGCTTATAAATGAACGGCTTCGTCGGCAGCGCCGCGCGGTCGATGATGACGCCGTCGCGAATCACTTCGCTGATGTCGCGGACATTGGAGATGTTCTTAAGCGGATCGTCGTTCAGGATCAGCAGGTCCGCCGCCTTTCCGGGCTGCAGCGTGCCCACTTTGTCGCCGATCATCGCCGCCTCTGCGCCGCGGCGGGTGGCGGAAATCAGCACTTCCTTGGGCGACATTCCCGCCACCACCAGTCCTTCCATTGCCAGCAGCGTGCCGGTGCCCATGTCGGAGTGGATCGGCGTGGCCGCGCCGCGCAGGTCGGGCGGATCGCCGGGCGTGCTGTCGGTGCCGATGACGATCTTGCAGCCGCCTTCGATCATTCGCTTCTGATTGATGGCTGCAGAGGCGTTCAGCGCGCTGCGGGCGGCGTCGGGAGGATTCTCCAGCACGTGCGGCAGACGCGAAACCTGGATCCGATCCGCATTGCGCACCTTTTCATAGGCCTCTTTGACCGCTTTTTTGGCCTGCAGTCCCTCACGATCCGTCCCGGTGGCCGTTTCCAGCAAATGCCGGTGCTCCTCCGTACCCGTGAAGTTGGCAAACGGCGCGAAATACGTGCTGCTCTTGCACATCTGCTCGATCAGCTCCGGCCGGAACTCGAGCGCTACCAGATCCGCATGCGTGATGATGTCGACGCCGGTCGTGACCGCCATGCGGTGGCCCTCCACCGATCCCGAATGGACCTCCACCGCAACACCGCGCGCATGGGCGGCATCGACGATCATCTTGTGGACCTGGGCGGAGAAGGACAGCGTGATCGGCGGGCTCATCCCATGCGTCGTCGTGCCGATCTTGATGAAGTCCGGGCCGAGATCGAGGTACTTCTGCACGGCCTTCACCGCGTCCTCGGGATACATCGCTGTCAGATCGACCCCAGTGCCCTGGATGAACCATTTGTTCTGGGCGGTCTCGATCGGCGTCGGCACCTTGCCCGGCTGTTCGGACGCGGACAGCGGCCCGCCCCACCCGATGATATTGCCCCCCACCATCAGCCTCGGCCCGACCGCCTCACCTTTGTTGATGCGATCGCGCAGCTTCAGCAAAGGCATCAGCGGACCGTAGGTGTCCATGATCGTGGTGACGCCGTACTTCAGCGCCATCTGCGCGCCCTCGAGCGAGTACCCGTACTTCTCATACGGCTCCTGCTCGCCGTACGCGTAGAGCGCGAACAGTTCCTTCTGGAAATACCCGGTGATGTGCACGTTGGTATCGATCAGGCCGGGGATGACGTACTTGCCGCGCGCGTCGATCTGTCTGGCGTTCTTCGGAACGGCGACGTCCCGTTTGTTGCCGACGCGGGCGATCCTGCCGTTCTCGATCAGCAGGACGCCGTTCTGGATCGGGTCGCCGTCGGTGCCATCAATGATAGTCGCGCCGACGATGGCGATGACCGGCTTGCCCTGCGCCCAGGCGCTCGCCTGGAGCAGGAAAGTTGCGATGGCTAGGGCGAGGATTTTCAGGGTCATGGCTTTCGTCCTGTGTTTAGAGCGTTTGACAAAAAAAGATCCGGGGGGCAGGGCGCAGGCTCTGGGTGGGAGATACCCACAATTTTCGGGAACCGGGGAAGGTATGGTGCCTAAAACCTTTGGAGCTGTTCGCCAACAAAGGCCAGGGCAGACACGGCACGGCTGAACGGAAAATTGTGGATATCTCCCACCCAGAGCCTGCGCTCGTGTGAATCTGGCCTTCTCGGGTAGCTTATATCGTTATGACGCTCGATAGGTTCTCCAGACAGTCCGTCGCGGCAGATGTTCCCGGTCCAAAGGGACAGGAGAACGTCGACCGCCGTGTGCGCGGGGACCAGGCCCAGGGATTATCGGGCCGCGAAGAGGAATGACGCGCGAGCGGGCAATTTCCTAGTATGGTTTACTGACGGGATAGACGGCTGGGGGAGGTCGGGTACATGGCTGCAGGGTTGGACGCGACTCATCGCCGGGTCATCCTGGCCTCCTCGCTGGGCACCGTTTTCGAGTGGTACGACTTCTACCTTTACGGCGCGCTGTCGATCATCATCTCGCGGCAGTTCTTCTCCGGAGTCAATGAGACCACCGGCTTCGTCTTCGCGCTGCTGGCCTTTGCCGCCGGCTTCTTCGTCCGGCCGTTCGGAGCGTTGATTTTCGGCCGGCTCGGCGACCTGGTAGGCCGCAAGCACACCTTCCTGGTCACCATCGTCATCATGGGCAGCTCGACCGCGCTGGTCGGGCTGCTGCCCAGTTACGCGACCATCGGCGTGGCCGCGCCGATTCTTCTGGTGACGCTGCGCCTGCTGCAGGGGCTGGCGCTCGGCGGAGAATATGGCGGCGCCGCGACGTACGTCGCCGAGCACGCACCCCCCGGCAGGCGCGGCTTCTTCACCAGCTGGATCCAGACCACCGCCACGCTGGGTTTGTTCTTGTCGCTGCTCGTGATCCTCGTCTGCCGCCTCGCCTGCGGCGACTCGTTCGAGGCCTGGGGATGGCGCATGCCGTTTTTGCTGTCCATTGTGCTGCTCGCCGTCTCGGTCTACATCCGGCTGCAGCTGCAGGAGTCGCCCGCGTTCCTCGAGATCAAGAGCCAGGGGAAGCTCTCCACCATGCCGCTGACGGAAGCTTTCGGACAATGGAAGAACCTGAAGGTCGTGCTGCTCGCGCTGTTCGGCGCCACCGCCGGCCAGGCCGTGGTGTGGTACGGAGGCCAGTTCTATGCTTTGTTCTTCCTCGAGAAGATCCTGCAGGTCGATTCGAGGGCGGCCAACCTGATCATCGCCGCGGCGCTGCTCATCGGCACGCCGTTCTTCGTCGTCTTCGGCGCGCTGTCCGACCGCATCGGCCGCAAGAAGATCGTCATGGCCGGGTGCCTCCTGGCCGCCCTCACCTACTTCCCGACTTTCAAGGCGCTGACCCACTTCGCCAACCCGGCGCTGGACATCGCCGTGGCGAGCGCGCCGGTCACGGTGGTGGCCAACCCCGCGGACTGCACGTTTCAGTTCGACCCGGTGGGCAAGAAGTCCTTCAAGCGCTCGTGCGACGTGGCCAAGGCCGCGCTCACCAAGGCAGGCATTCCGTACGAGAACGAAGCGGCGCTTCCGGGGAGCGTCGCGCAAATCCGCATCGGCAGCGGCCCCCAAGCAGTGCTCGTCGATTCCTTCGAGGGACATCGCCTGGACAAAGGTGGCTTCAAGCACGCCAGCGACGAATTCGGCGCGCGGCTGAAGGCTGCGCTCGTGACGGCGGGGTATCCCGCCAGGGCCGACATGAAACAGCTCAACTATCCGATGGTGATCCTGGTCTGCGCCTACCTCGTGATCCTGGTCACCATGGTGTACGGTCCGATCGCCGCCTGGCTGGTGGAGCTGTTCCCGACGCGCATCCGGTATACGTCCATGTCGCTGCCTTATCACCTGGGCAATGGCTGGTTTGGCGGATTCCTGCCCGTCACCTCGTTCGCCATCGTCGCCGCGACCGGCAACATCTATAGCGGCTTGTGGTATCCGGTGGCGGTCGCGGCTCTTACCGCCGTGATAGGCACGCTGTTCTTGAGGGAAACACACGGTGAGCCGGCCGCCTGACAATTCCAGAAAGCCGCGACTGTGTGCGGCGGAGGTACACGCAACATGATCCTGGAGCGCTCCATGCAGACCCTTCGTTCGGCGTATTCGTTGTTGTTTGCCGGTCTGGCCGGCGCCGTATTGGCCAGCTCCGCGGCAACCGCCGAGGACGCCGAGACTTACTACCCTCCGGTCGAGACGCATCTCATCCCCTCGAAGTTCGTCAAACAGACCTACAAAGTGCAGGTCATGCGCCCGGCGCAGAAGAGAGGCGAGACGACACGGTTTCCGGTGGTCTACGTCACCGACGGCAATCTGGTGTTCGACATGTTCAAAGGGATCTCGTACCTGATTCAGTCCCCCGCGGGCGTGCGCTTCATCCTCGTCGGGATCGGTTATCCGAGCGACTCGCCCCAGGCCGGCGCGCTGCTGCGCGCGCGCGACCTGACCTTCCCCGGGTATCCAAAGCTCGTCCTCAAGCGCCCGCCGATCGAAGGCGCGCTGGCCGCCGAGCCCGGCACGAAGGACTTCATGGGCGCGCCGGAGTTTCAGCAGTTCATCGCGCAAGAGCTCATCCCTCTCATCGACCGGGAATATCCGACCGTTCCCGGCGACCGCACGTACTTCGGTCATTCGGGCGGCGGCGGTTTCGGGCTCTACACGCTGTTCAACAAAACGGATCTGTTCAAGCGCTACATCATCAGCAGCCCCGGCCTGATCTACAACGGCGTGGCGCCGGGCGGCGCCAAATACGACAACTATGAGTTCGCGCTCGAGGAAGCGCGCAAGTTCATGGCCGGCGGAAGATCGCTGGACGGCGTCAAGATCTACATGTCGGCCGGCTCGGCGGAAGAATTCGAGCCGGGCCTCGCGCAATGGCAGCTGACGAGCAGCGTCTATCGGATGGAGCGTCTGCTGCGAGCTTCCAGTATCCCGGGGCTGGATCTGACCACCGAGATATTCCCGGGGGAAACGCATGCCACGGTCTGGCCGCTGGCCTTCATGCACGGCGTGCAGGCGGTATTCGAAACGGGGATGTGGAAGAAGAAAGAGGCTGCGGCCGGGGCAAAGTAACAGCGGCCTGGATATCCCGTGTGCGCGCGCCCGCGAGCTGCTCGGGGCGCGCACGCCGGCCGCAGGCTAGAAACTCATCGTGGCCATCAAACCAATCGTGCGGGGCTGCGCGACGGTGACCAGCGGCGGGCCGTAGGTCGTGTAAGCGGAAAGCTGCGCACGTTTGTCCAGAACGTTGCGGACATACAGCTGGAAATCCACCGCATTGAGCGTGAAGCCGCCGCGCACATCGAGCATGGAATACGCCGGCAGGTGGTACTGCTTGCGCGCGCCGGTCCCGGCGTCGTACCCCGAGGTGCGCTCGGAGATGTGGCGCGCCGTAAGACCAATGGAGGGCCGCCAGCTGGCCGTGCCCAGAACATAGTCGGCGCTGAGGCTCGCCATCAAGTCGGGTGAGTTCGGCAACCGCTCGTCCTTGGCGCCGCTGATGTCCGGAGTAGCGTCGTCCAGATGCGCGTCCTGATAGTTGACCGAGCCGATCATCGTCAGGCCGCGGAGCGGACGCGCCGTCAGCGACGCTTCCACGCCGGTCACCGTGGCGCCGCCCGCGTTGGTCCGGATGCTGATGCCATTGCGCGTACCGACGAGCTGGATGTCGCTCCAATCGATGAAGTAACCCGCCACATCGAGGGCAAAGCGGCGATCGGCCGACTCGTTGCGGAAGCCGATTTCGTAGCTGGCAAGGGAGTCGGAATCGTAGGAGTCCGGGGCCACCGGCCGGCCGGTCGTCGTATCGATCGTGACGTAGTTCGGACCGCCCGGGCGATAGCCCGTCGCATAGCGCACGTAACCGGTCGCGTGCTCGGTGAAGCGATAGCGCGCGCTCGCCAGGTACGTGGCGACCTGGTCGTCGGAACGGATGGTCGGCCGGGATGCGACCAGCAGCCCGGATCCGCCTTGCGTCAGACGCAGCCGATGCGTCGCGTACCGCACTCCGCCGGTGACGTCGAATTTGGCGGTCAGGTGCCAGGTCAGATCGCCGAACCCGGCGTACTCTTCATACAGCGTGGGGTTGTGCCCCAGATAGACGTCGTTTGTCGCAGGCTGTCCGGCCGCATCGGTCAGCGCGAAGGTACCATCGATGCTGGAGTCCTCCCGCGCATAGAATGCGCCGGCGATCCATTCGAACGTTCCTGTCGAACCGGAGGCGAAGCGCAGCTCCTGGGTCCACTTGTCGGTCGGATAGAGCGAATCGAGGCGGACGGTGCTGTAAGTGCGGCCGAAGCGCGCCAGCAGCGGCACATACAACTCGGACAGGTCCGCGCCGATCATCGGCTTGGAAATCTGATACGCGCTGATCGAGGTCAGCGTCGCCGGGCCCATGTCCCAGGTCACCGTGCCGCTCGCCAGCCGGAAACTGCCCGTGAAAGGCTCGCCGATGCGGCGCCGTTGCGCCAGCTCGCCATACGCCGTCGCGCCCGTGTAGTCGTAGTCGACCTGGGTCATGCCGTCGCGGAATATGTTCTGCGCGAAGCCTGACAAACGAATGCTCAGGGAATCGGTGGGCGTATACAGCAGATCGACGCGCCCGCCGTAGATGTCCGCGCGGTTGACGTCCTCCTTGCCGAGCAGGACGTTGTCGACGTAGCCGCCGTCGTGCGATTCGAAGCCGCTGACGCGCAGCGCCAGTTTGTCGTTCACGAGCGGCAGATTGACCGCCGCCGCGAGGTCGTAGTTGACGCCGCCATCGTGCACGCTCGACACGCCGGCCTGCACGTCGCCGCTGAAGCGCGTGCTGTCCGGTTTCTTCGTGACGTACTTGATCACGCCGCCGATGGTGCTGGCGCCATAGAGCGTGCCCTGCGGACCTTTCAGCACCTCGATCCTTTCGAGATTGGCCAGGCCCACATCGAGCGCCGTCCACGGGCCGCCGGCGTAAGCCGTGCTGGAACCATACGGCACTTCGTCCAGGTAGATCGCGACGGTCGGGCTGATGTCCTGGCCCAGCGTTACGCCGCGCAGCGACACCTGCGTGTACCCGGCGCCCTGCGTCGTATAGCTCAGTCCGGGTATGCGGTCCGCATAGTCGCGGAACTGGAAGATGCCCTGCCTGGCGAGCGAATCCGTCGATACGACCGAAACGGACTGAGGAACGTCGAGCAGACGCTCGGCGCGCTTCTGTGCCGTGACGATGACTTCCTCGACGGCTTCGCCCTCGGACGCTTCACTCTTCCTGGCGGAAGACTCCGCCTGACCGCCCTGCCCGGCCACCGCCGGCGCCGAATCCGCGCGCTCGCCGCCTTGGGCAAGACGCAAAGCGGCGGCTTCGGCGCCGAGCCGTCCGATGTTCTCCTGGCCCTCCGGCAGAACCGCGACCGTGCGCGGATTCAGGTACTCGTACCGCAGACCCGAGTTCGCGAGCAATTTTCCGAGCGCGCGATCGACGGTGAGCCGTCCCTCCACCCTCGGCGCCATGCGTCCTTTGCTCACTTCCGAATAGACGACCACCTGCAGTCCCGCCTGCTGGCCGAACTTGCGCAAGGCCTCGCCCAGCGGCTGCTCCAGGATGCTGAACGAAACGGTTTGCACCGGCGTTTCCGCCGCGCTTCCCGCCGTCGCAATGCTCGAGCAGGCAATCACCAAGGCCAGCGAAACAGCTTTCATCGTGCTCATCACAACTCCCCGTTTACACCCTTTTCGTGGTGTCATGGGAGAGGAGACCGGTTGCGCGGCCTGATTTGGGTACGCGGCCCGCGCCACCCCTGCACCACCGTACCCAAAATCCCGCGCTCGACCGGTCTTATAGTCATACGCATGTCCTGCCGGAACCCATGAAGCGCCCGAATCCACTCAGGCCCGCTGCACTGCAAAGCGCGTTCGAGCAGTATCGCGCCGAGCTGCGGCGTTTCCTGCGCGGACGCACGCACGAGGCGCAAACGGCCCACGACCTGGCCCAGGAGGTGTATCTGCGCATCCTGCGTTTCCCGCCGAGCGAAGTGGTGCTGCAGCCGCAGGCTTACCTTTATCGCATCGCTTCCAACGTCGTCCACGACTTCAACCTGCGCGCCCAGAGCGAGCGGGTGACTTACGACTCGGAAATCGTCGCATCCCTCGCCGAGCGTCCCGCCGAGCTGGCCGCCGACAATCTCGAAGAGAGCATCGCCGCGCAGCAGGAGCTGATGCAGGCGCTCGCGCCGCTTCCGCCCGCCTGGCAGGCGGCGTTGGTACTGCGCAAACGCGACGGCCTCTCTTATCTCGAGATCGCCCGGGAGCTGGGGGTATCGGTCCACGCGGTCAAGAAATACATTGCGCGGGCGGTCGCCGAACTGCGCGCCAGGCACAAGGGGCGGTAGATGGAAACGGATACGCGCATCGCGGAACAAGCGGCGGAATGGCTGCTGCGGCTCGAGGAAGACGGCGGCGCGCAATGCCGGGCCGAGTTTTTCGAGTGGCTGAAACAATCCGCCTGGCACGTGCGGGAATTTCTCCTGGTGACGGAAGAATGGCGCGGGCTGGACGGGATGGACGCGGCCCGGCGCATCGATGTACGCAAGCTGATCGGTGAGTCGCGCGACAACGTGGTGCCTCTGGAGACCGAGAACGCACCGCAGCTCGACAAAGGCGCTGGCAATCGCGCGCAGCGCGGCCGTTTGTGGCTGCTCGCGGCGGCCCTCGGCGTGTTTGCGGTCTGCGCGTCATGGTTTGTCGTGAGGAACATGGGCGCGCATTCCTACGTCACCGGCGTCGGCGAGCAGCGGTCGTTCCAGCTCAATGACGGGTCGGTGCTGCATCTGAATGCCGGCACGCGGGTCAAGGTGGATTACTCGAAGCAGCTGCGGGAGCTGACGCTCGTGGAGGGCGAGGCCTTGTTCGTCGTCGGACGCGATCCGGCGCGGCCGTTCCGAGTGTCGGCCGGCGCCGCCACCATCCAGGCGCTTGGCACGCAATTCAATGTGTACCGTCGCGGGAGCGGCGCAACGGTCTCGGTCCTCGAAGGCGCGGTGCAGGTGTCCTCGGACCGCCTGCCGATGAGATTGGACGCGGGCGAAGAGGCCGAGGTCGCCATTGCCAATGACGCGGCCAATGACGCGCGGGCGCTCAAGCGAGCCCGCCCCGATATCTCCAAGGCCGTGGCCTGGCGCCAGCGGCAGCTCGTATTCCGCGACGATCCGCTCGGTGAGGTGGCCGCGCAGTTCAATCGCTACAACCGCGTGAAGATCTCGGTCGAAGGCGATGCCGCGCGGGCCAAGCAGCTGGTCGGCGTCTTCGACGCGGACGATCCCCAGTCGCTCATGCTGTTCCTGGCCAAGGACCCTTCGCTCACGATCGAGCGGGACGGCGACCGAATGGTCATCAAAGGCGCCGCGCCGGCCGGCGCCGCTCGCTAGTACCGAGGCACGCGAGGCCGGCGGACCAAGCCGTTCACTTGCTGTTCGCCGTGTTACGGGAACAAAGATCGACGGGCCTACTGCCTGCCCGCAAGCATCCTCTCCCCTTTGGGGGAGAGGATGCCGAAGGAGGAGTGCCTTGAAATGGAGCGATGATTCGCAGGGAACCGGCTTTACTTCGCTCGCCCGGCCTCGATCACCGACAGGATGTTGCCCGCCGGATCCTTGAACCACGCGATGTTAGGCCCCTTGCCGCTCGATTCGCCGCGCAGGATGCCCTTCTCGTCGGTCTGCAGCTGTCCGGTGTACTGCTCGAAGCGCACGCCGCGCCGGGTGAGCCAGCCGACGGCCTCGTCGATGTCATCCACCTGGAAGTTCAGGACGGTAAAAGTTGCGGGACGGTGGTCAGATTTGGGATAGACCACGACGCTCGGGCCGCCGGCGACGTGCAGCTCCAGAGTGCCCATGTCGCCGTCGGTGACGTCCAGGTCGAGAGTCTGGCCGTAGAACTGCTTGGCCTTCTGCAGGTCATCGGCGGAAAAAGTACTGAATGCGGGAGCGTTTTTGAGCATGACTGTCTCCTGGTTGGTGCACCGGGCCGGACGCGAGACGGGGTAAAAATTACCGGGCGACGCCGGGTACGGTGCGTTAAAGTGCCGGGCGCTTATGACGACCGTCATTTCGATCGATAAGGTAAGCAAAACCTATGCCTCGGGTCTGCATGCGCTCAAGGACATCGAGCTGCAGATCCGCAAGGGCGAGATCTTCGCCCTGCTCGGCCCGAACGGCGCGGGCAAGACCACGCTGATCAACGTCGTCTGCGGCATTGTTACGTCGTCCGGCGGCACCGTGACGGTGAACGGCTACGACATCCGCAAGGACTATCGGGCCACGCGCGCCATGATAGGCCTCGTTCCACAAGAGCTCACCACGGACATGTTCGAGACGGTGCGCGCCACCGTGACTTTCAGCCGCGGGCTGTTCGGCCTCGCTCCGAGTCCCGCGCACATCGAGAAGATCCTGCGGTCGCTCTCGCTGTGGGAAAAGCGCGATGACAAGATCATGACTTTGTCGGGCGGCATGAAACGCCGCGTGCTGATCGCCAAAGCCCTGGCGCACGAGCCGCAGGTCCTGTTCCTGGACGAGCCGACGGCGGGCGTGGACGTCGAGCTGAGACGCGACATGTGGGAACTGGTGCGCGGCCTGCGGGCCGACGGCGTAACGGTCATCCTGACGACGCACTACATCGAGGAAGCCGAGGAGATGGCCGACCGGATCGGCGTCATCAGCAAGGGCGAGCTGATCGTGGTGGAAGAAAAGAGCCGGCTGATGGAGAAGCTCGGCAAGAAACAGCTGACGCTGTACCTGCAGGAGCCGATGGCGGCGGTGCCGGCCGGGCTCGAGGAATGGGAGCTGGAGCTGAAGGGCAACGGCACCGAGCTCGAGTACACCTTCGACGCGCACGACGAGAGCACCGGCATCCCCGCGCTGCTCAAACGCATGAGCGACCTGGGCGTGGGCTTCAAGGACCTGCACACCCAACAAAGCTCGCTGGAAGACATCTTCGTCAGCCTGGTGAGGAAACGCGCATGAACCGCTCGGCCGAGGCTGCAGCGGACGCCCGCGCGGCGGTCAGGCCGGTCGCCGGCTTCAACCGCCACGGCGTGTGGTCCATCTACCGATTCGAGATGGCGCGCTTCAAGCGCACGGTGTGGCAGAGCATCGTCACGCCCGTCATCACCACCTCGCTCTACTTCGTGGTGTTCGGCGCGGCGATCGGTTCGCGCATGTCCGAGGTCAGCGGCGTTCCGTACGGCGCGTTCATCGTGCCGGGACTCATGATGCTGTCGCTGTTCACGGAGAGCATCTCCAACGGCTCGTTCGGTATTTATATGCCGCGCTTCACGGGCACGATCTATGAAGTGCTGTCGGCGCCGGTGTCGCATCTGGAAATCGTGCTCGCGTACGTCGGAGCGGCGGCGACGAAATCGCTCATCCTCGGGCTGATCATCCTGGTGACCGCGTCGCTGTTCGTGCAGATCCATATCCAGCATCCGTTCTGGATGGTCGCGTTCCTGATCCTGACCGCGGCCACGTTCAGCCTGTTCGGCTTCATCACGGGGGTGTGGGCCAAGAGCTTCGAGCAGTTGCAGTTCATCCCGATGCTGGTGGTCGCGCCGCTGACGTTCCTGGGCGGGGCGTTCTACTCGATCGACATGCTGCCGCCGGCGTGGCGGACGGTGACGCTGTTCAATCCGGTGGTGTATTTGATCAGCGGGTTCCGGTGGAGTTTCTACGGCACTTCCGACGTGTCGGTGGGGACCAGCCTGGGGATGACGCTGGGATTCTTTGGATTGTGCCTGGGATTGGTGATCTGGATTTTCAAGACTGGGTATCGGCTTAAGAATTAAGGACGTGTGTGCTGCCGTGGGGCTCACATCGCCGGGGGTGGGTGGGGGTTGGCGTGCACGGCGGGCATATCGAGCGCGACGCGAGACGAGGGCCGCCGCCCGTGCCATGATCTGTAGGGAGTCTGCGATTCAATAAACCGGAGCAACGGACGATGTCTCTAGACGCTCGGCGCATAAGACGGATGCGCGGCAGCGGTTTCACGGCGACCCTCCTCGGCAGCCTCATGGATGAACCGCTTCAAAGCTTCCATCGCAGCTTCCTCAGTCGGATAGTCGCCGGAATCGTATGCGTATATTCCGTCATTAATGTCATTCTGGGTGCTGGCGATGATCTCGTCCCAATCGATTCCCTCCGAGGTTTCATCCAGCTTGCGGTCTTCTGCGTCGAGGGGACTGAGCGCATCCGGGTTGTAATCGAGACCTCGGTCAGCCATGCCCGATATTATTCGCCGACGTTCCGCTGTGGAATCCATTTGCCCGCCCTCACATTGCACCCTTTCCAGGGATGGAATCCTAGTCAAATCCAGGCCTGCTGTACATAGCCTGCAGGTGGCTTGAACCAAGCGACTTCCACCAGGAAATATCGGTTGAAAAGCTATCCCTAAAGGGATAGTCCCCACCCCCTCCCCTGAGGCCGCCCTTCCCCCCCGCCGGATGAATGTTCCGTAGCCGGGACCATTCACATAATGCCTGCCGTTGCCGGAGGAGCTCCGGTCCTCGATCAAACGGGAGAAGGATTCATGAATCGCATCGTCTCGCTGGCCCTGCCCCTCGTGCTCGCTCTGTTTGTCGCCGCCTGCGCGCGCAATGAGGCCGCGCCGGCTCCGCAATTGCCGCAGGTATCCGTCGCTGCCGTAGTGGAGCGGGAGGTCGCCGATTGGGACGAGTTCACCGGACGCATCGAAGCGGTGGAAAGCGTCGAAGTCCGTCCGCGGGTCACCGGTTATCTGGAGCGCATCCACTTCACTGAAGGCAGCGAAGTGAAAAAGGGCGACCTGCTCTTCACGATCGACCCTCGCCCTTACCAGGCCGAGCTGGGCAGGGCCGAGGCCGAACTGGCTCGCGCACAAACCCGCGCCGAGCTTGGGCGCAACGAGGTGGCACGAAGCGAGAAGCTGCTGAGCGTGCGCGCGCTATCGGTTGAGGAACACGACCAGCGCGTCAATGCGGCGCGTGAGGCGGCGGCAAGCGTGCGTGCCGCGCAGGCCGCGGTCGATACCGCGCGTCTGAACCTCGGCTTTACGCGAGTCACCTCTCCCATCGACGGCCGGGTCAGCAAGGCCACGGTGACCGTGGGTAATCTGGTGAACGGCGGCAGCGGCAGCTCCACGCTCCTCACTACCGTGGTCTCGGTCGACCCGATCTACGTGTCCTTCGAGGGCGACGAACAAACGTACCTGAAGCACGCCGAGTTCGCGCGCCGCGGGCAGCCCAAGACCGGCGGGCTGCAGAACCGCATACAGGTGGCGCTGGCCAACGAGACCGAGTTCTCGCACGAGGGACGCCTGGTGTTCGTGGACAATCAGCTCGATCCCACGACCGGCACGATTCGCGCGCGCGCGCTGCTGGAAAACAAAGATCGGCGCTTCACGCCAGGCCTGTTCGCCCGCGTGCGGCTGATGGGCAGCAGCCGCTACTCCGCGGTCCTGATCGATGACCGCGCCGTCGGCACCGACCAGAGCCAGAAGTTCGTGTACGTCGTCGACGCGCAGAACACCGTGAGCTATCGCGCCGTCAAGCTCGGCCGCAGCACCGAAGGCATGCGGATCGTCGAATCGGGCCTGCAGGCCGGCGAGCTGATCGTGGTCAACGGACTGCAGCGCGTGATGCCGGGCGTGACGATCGCCCCGCAGCGCGTGTCGATGGACCGCAGCCCGGGCGGAAGCAAGCGCCTGGCGCAGGTGTTCTATCAATAACCGAATCCAAGGGACTCGCCCGGCCGGCGTTTGCAGAAGGGAAACGGGGTCGAAGCCGGGCGAGACAAAGAGACAGGTGATCCCATGAACTTGAGCCGCTACTTCATCGATCGTCCGATTCTGGCCGGCGTGCTGTCGATGCTGATCCTGCTCGGCGGTTTGATCGGGATGGGGCTGCTGCCGATCTCGGAGTATCCGGAAGTCGTGCCGCCGTCGGTCATCGTGCGCGCACAGTATCCCGGCGCCAATCCCCTCGCGATCGCCGAGACCGTCGCCTCGCCGCTCGAGGAGCAGATCAACGGCGTCGAGGACATGCTCTACATGAGCTCGCAGGCCACCGCGGACGGCCTGCTGACCCTCACCGTCACATTCGAGCTGGGCACGGACCCCGACCTCGCGACGCAGCTCGTGCAGAACCGCGTCAACCAGGCGCTGCCCCGCCTGCCGGAAGTCGTGCGGCGCTTCGGAGTGACCACGGTGAAAAGCGCGCCGGACCTCACCATGGTGGTCCACCTGGTCTCTCCGAACGACCGCTACGACATGACCTACCTGCGCAACTATGCCGCGATCAACGTCAAGGACCGGCTGGCGCGCATCGAGGGCGTCGGGCAGGTCCAGCTGTTCGGCTCGGGCGACTACGCGATGCGCGTCTGGCTCGATCCGCAGAAAGTCGCGCAACGCGGCCTGACCGCGCGCGACATCGTCAACGCGATCGGCGAGCAGAACGTCGACGTCGCCGCGGGCGTGGTCGGCGGCTCTCCGTCACCCTCGAGCCTCGACTACCAGCTCTCGGTCAATGCGCACGGCCGGCTCTCGAACGAAGAGGAGTTCGGCGACATCATCGTGCGCGCCTCGCCGGACGGCGCGGTTACGCGTCTGCGCGACGTCGCGCGCATCGAGTTGGGTGCCAGCGAATACGCCCTGCGCTCGTTGCTGAACAACAAGTCCGCCGCGGCCATTCCGATCTTCCAGGCGCCCGGCTCCAACGCCCTCTATATCTCCGACCAGGTGCGCGCGACGATGAAGGAGCTCAAGCGCGACATGCCGGAAGGCGTCGATTACCAGATCGTGTACGACCCGACGCAGTTCGTGCGCGCTTCGATCCACGCAGTCGTGATGACGCTGCTGGAGGCCATCGCGCTGGTCGTGCTGGTGGTCATCGTCTTCCTGCAGACCTGGCGGGCGTCCGTCATTCCGCTGCTGGCGGTGCCGGTGTCGATCATCGGCACGCTCGGCATCATGATGCTCATGGGATTCTCGATCAACGCGCTGAGCCTGTTCGGGCTGGTGCTGGCGATCGGCATCGTGGTCGACGATGCGATCGTGGTCGTGGAGAACGTCGAGCGCAATATCGAGCGCGGCTTGAGCGCGCGCGCCGCCACTTATCAGGCGATGCGCGAGGTTTCCGGGCCGATCGTCGCGATCGCGTTGACCCTGGTCGCGGTGTTCGCGCCGCTCGCCTTCATCAGCGGGCTCACCGGCGAGTTCTACAAGCAGTTCGCCGCGACGATCGCCATTTCCACCGTGATCTCGGCGTTCAACTCGCTCACGCTCTCGCCCGCGCTGTCGGCGCTGCTGCTGCGCGGCCACGATACCGGCAAGGACCGCGTGCAGCGTTTCCTCGACCGCACGCTCGGCTGGCTGTTCGCGGGGTTCAACCGGACGTTCAGGCGCGGCTCGCAGACGTATGAAGGCGGCGTGCAACGGACGCTGCGCCACAAGGGCCCGGCGTTTGCCGTCTACGCAGTGCTGCTCGCCGCGGCCTATGGTTTGTTCCAGCTGGTGCCCGGCGGCTTCGTGCCCACGCAGGACAAACAGTATCTGGTGAGCTTCGCCCAGCTGCCCGACGGCGCGACCCTGGACCGCACGGAGGAAGTCATCCGCCGCATGGGCGAGATCGCCCTGAAGCATCCGGGTGTCGAAAGCGCCGTCGCCTTCCCCGGCTTGTCGATCAACGGGTTCACCAACTCACCGAACGTCGGCATCGTCTTCGTTGCGCTCAAGCCCTTCGAGCAGCGCCGTGGGCGCGAGCTGTCGGGCGGCGCCATTGCGCAGCAGCTCAACGGCCAGTTCGCTGCCATCAAGGAAGCCTTCGTCGCCATCTTCCCGCCGCCGCCCGTGCAGGGGCTCGGAACCATCGGTGGATTCAAGCTGGAGATCCAGGACCGCGCGTCCGTGGGGCCGGAGCGGCTGAACGAAGCGCTGCAGGCCTTCCTCCAGAAGGCGCGGCAGACCCCCGAGCTGGCCGGCGTGTTCTCGAGCTACCAGATCAACGTGCCGCAACTGCAGGCGCAGGTGGATCGCACGCGCGCCAAGCAGCTGGGCGTGGCGGTCACGGATGTCTTCGACACGATGCAGATCTACCTGGGGTCGCTCTACGTCAATGACTTCAACAAGTTCGGCCGCACTTATCGCGTGCAGGTCCAGGCGGATGCGCCGTTTCGCAGCCGCACCGAGGACGTCGGCCTCTTCAAGACCCGCAACGACCGCGGCGAGATGGTGCCGCTGGCCTCGGTGATGAAGCTCGAACAAAGCTACGGCTTCGATCGCGCGATGCGCTACAACGCATTCCCGGCGGCCGACGTCAGCGGCGGCCCCGCGCCGGGCTACAGCTCCGGCCAGGCGCGCGCCGCGGTCGAGCGCATCGCCGCCGAGACTCTGCCCAAGGGCATCGGCTATGAATGGACCGAGCTGACGTATCAGGAAAAGATCGCCGGCAACACCATGCTGTGGATCTTCCCCCTGTCCGTGCTGCTGGTGTTCCTGGTGCTCGCCGCGCAATACGAAAGCCTCACGCTGCCGCTGGCGATCATCCTGATCGTGCCCATGGGCGTGCTGTCGGCGCTCGCCGGAGTCCGGCTGACGGGCGGCGACAACAATGTCTTCACGCAGATCGGTTTCATCGTGCTCGTGGGACTGGCGTGCAAAAACGCCATCCTGATCGTCGAGTTCGCGCGCGAGCTGGAACGGCAGGGCCGCTCCATCGCGCAAGCCGCGGTCGAAGCGGCACGGCTGCGACTGCGGCCGATCCTCATGACATCGATCGCCTTCATCGCGGGTGTCGTGCCGCTGGTGGTGTCGACCGGCGCCGGCGCGGAGATGCGCAATGCCATGGGTATCGCGGTGTTCGCGGGAATGCTCGGCGTGACTGCGTTCGGCCTGATCCTGACGCCGGTGTTCTATGTATTGCTGCGGATCTGGGTTGCCGGGCGTGACTCGGCCGGTCAGCCTGTTGCCCTTCCAGCCGCGGCTACGGAGCCATCACATGCGTAAGTTGATCCTGTTGTTAGTTACGGCGACGCTCAGCGCCTGCGCCGTCGGGCCGGACTATCGAAAGCCCGACCTGCCTGCGCCGGCCGCCTTCGTCTCGGCAGCCGATCCGGCCTTTGCAGCGCAGGACGTCGAGCCCGAGTTCTGGAAACTGTTCCAGGACGCCGAGCTGGATCGCCTGGTGACGCAGGCCCTGGCGGCCAACCACGACATCCGCATCGCCGAAGCCAGCTTGCGGCGCGTGCGCGCCCTGCGCGCCGAGTCGCGCTTCGACCTCGCGCCGACGGTGACGGCGAGCGGCGGACGGACCGAAGCGAAAGCGAGCGAGCATCAGCTGCGCGGACTGCCGGTGACCGAGCGCACCGACCGCTACTACGATGCCGGCTTCGATGCGGCCTGGGAGCTGGACTTCTTCGGCCGGATACGCCGCGGCGTCGAGGCGCGCAGCGCGGAGGTGGGCGCCGCCGCGGCCTCGCTCGATGAGGTCCGCATCACGGTCGCCTCCGAAGTTGCGCGCAACTACTTCGAGCTGCGCGGTCTGCAGCGCCAGCTCGCGGTGGCCCAGCGCAATGCCGACAATCAACGCAGCACGCTGGAGCTGACGCAGGTGCGTTTCGACGCGGGCCAGGGAACCGAGCTTGACACGACGCGGGCGCAGGCGCAGCTGGCCTCCACGCTCGCCTCCATTCCCGCGTTCGAAGGTGCGGTCAACCGCACGATCTTCCGGCTCGGCGTGCTTTCCGGCCGCCAGCCGCAAGCTCTGCTCGATGAGCTAAAGCTGCCGCAGACGTTGCCCGGCCTGCCCTCGCTTCAACGCATCGGCACACCCGAGGCCCTGCTGCGGCGGCGCCCCGACGTGGCGGTGGCGGAACGCGAGCTTGCGGCCGCCACCGCGCGCATCGGCCTGGCTGTCGGAGATTTGTTTCCAAAGATCTCCTTGGGCGGCCGTTTCGGCTACGACGCCGCGCGCTCGGGCGACCTGGGCGCCGCGGGCAGCGAAACGTACGCCTTCGGACCGGCGATTTCGTGGGCGGCGTTCGACCTCGGCCGCGTACGCCAGCAGATCAAGGCCAGCCGCGCCTCGGCCGACGGCGCGCTGGCGCACTATGAGCAGGCGGTGCTGCTCGCGCTGGAGGATGCCGAATCTTCGCTCACGACATATTCCCGCTCGCGCGCCCGGCAGGACCATCTGCGCGGCGCCGCGCAGGCTTCGGCGCAGGCGGCCGAGCTGGCCCGCCTGAGATTCGACGGGGGTATCGCGGATTTTCTCGACGTCCTGGATGCGCAGCGCACGGTGCTCGGGGCCGAAAGCGAGCTGGCGCGCAGCGAAACCGATACGGCCACGGCCATGGTGGCGGTTTACAAGGCTCTGGGAGGCCGGGTCGGGGCGGGGGATTGGGCAGCCCCCCTGCCCCGGAGTTAGACTCCGCGTCTGATCGGAGGAAACCGCCATGTACGTCAGACCCAATATCGCCGTCTCACTGGAGGTCCCTTTCCGGACCGGCGAGTGCGAGCAGGTCGCGCAACAAACGGCCGCCGATCTCGCGCAGGCCGCCGCCTCGATCGCGCGCCGCGAGAAGCTGCTGATGGCCTCCGCAGCGGCGAGCCGGATGCTGCTCGAGGCCTCCGACGCCATGCGCGCGATGCCCGCCGTGCTGCAGGTGCTCGGCGAGGCCGCCGGCGTCGACCGCACCGGATTGCTGCTCGCGCAGACCGGACCTGCGGGCGAGCCTCTGCTCGTGGTGTCGAGTGAATGGGTCGCCGAAGGCGTCACGCCTCATCTCGGCGATCCGGTGACGGGTACGTGTGACGTGCGCAAGTATCCGGTGCATTGCTCGGAGCTGCTCGCTGGACGGAGCGTCTGCATATACAAAGAGCCCGCCATCGAAGAGGAGCACTGCGACAGCCACGCCTGCAGCAACTCCCTCGAGGGCTTCGGGACCAAGAGCAAGGCCATCGTGCCGATCTTCCTCGACGGCCAATTCATCGGCGTCGTCGGTTTCGACAACACCCGTCAGCGGCGGGCGATCGATGCCGCCGAGCTCGCGGTGCTGGAAACCGCCGCCGGCGTGATCGGCGCCGCCCTGCACCGCGAACGGCTGGTCGATGCCGTGCGCCGCGAGCGTGAGCACGCCGCGGAAGAGCGTCTCGCGGCGCTGATGGAGCGCAACCGCGTCGGCCAGGAAATCCACGACGGCCTGGCGCAGGCCTTCACCGGCATCCTGATGCAGCTCGGCGCCGCCGAGGAATCCGAAGGCTTCGCCAAACATCCGTCGCTGTCGGTGGTCTTCAACCGCATCCGCGACATCGCCCGCGAAGGGCTCGCGGAAGCGCGGCGCTCGGTGCTCGCGATGCGTCCGGAACAGGCGCGCCGCGGCGGCCTGGCGCTGGCGCTGCGCCAGCTGGCCGACCGCTCGACGGTCACCAATCGAGTCGACTGCAGCTTCGAGGGCAGCGAACAGGTGACCGGACTCGCGCCCGAACACGAGCACGAGCTGCTGCGCATCGCCCAAGAGGCGGTCAGCAATGCGGTACGCCACGCGCAGCCGCGGACTGTGCGGATTACGATGAACGAGGACGCCGGTCACTGGGTGCTGGCGGTAGTCGACGACGGCTGCGGCATGGAATCCATCCCCGACCTGAGCGCGCAGCAGGGCTTCGGCCTGACCAACATGCGCGACCGCGCCACTGCCATCGGCGGCGAATGGCTGTTCGATACGCGGCCCAACATCGGCACGCGCGTCAGCGTGCGGGTTCCGAACAGGAAGGCGGCATGAGCGGAGCCAACGGCAAGAACGGCGCGGCAAAGATTCGCGTCATCCTCGCCGATGACCACCCGGTGGTGCGCGACGGCCTGGCAGCGATGGTCAATCAGCAGCCGGACATGGAAGTTGTAGCCGAAGCCGGCGACGGCGAACAGGCGATCGCGCTCTACACCCAGCACCGGCCGGACGTGATGGTGCTGGACCTGCGCATGCCCAGGCGTGACGGCGTCTCGGTCGTCCAGCAGGTGCTGGAAAGCGATCCGAAGGCGCGCGTGCTGATCATGACGACCTACGACGGCGACGAGGACATCTTCCGCTGCCTCAGCCAGGGCGCCAAGGGTTACCTGCTGAAAGACGCGCCGCGGCAGGAAATCCTCTCCGCCATCCGCGCCGTCAGCGCCGACCAGCCATACACTTCATCGTCCGTGGCGGCCAAAGCCCTGCAGCGCATGGCCAAACCCAGCCTCACCACCCGCGAGCTCGGCGTACTGCAACTGCTAGCGCAAGGCCGCAGCAACAAAGATATCGCCCGCCGCCTAGGCATCGGCGAAGGCACGGCCAAAACTCACGTTAAAGCCATCCTAACCAAGCTAGACGCCATCAGCCGAACAGAGGCCGTCGCGGTAGCTCACAAACGCGGTTTGGTACACCTTTAATATTGCGAGGCCGGACAGCAGGGACGCGGGGGCACAGTCTCTGGGCGGGAGAGATACCCACAATTTTCAAGAACCGGCGAACATATGGTGCCTAACACCTTTGAAGCTGTTCGCCGACGGAGGCCGGGGCAGGCACGGCACGGCTGAATTGAAAATTGTGGATATCTCTCCCACCCAGAGCCTGCGCTCGTATTGTTGATTCCTTCAGGCTTTGATCCCATCCGCCACCGCGCACCGCCGCGGATCCGCAACCGCCGTAAGCCTCCCCGTCTTCTCATCCCGCGCAATCACCGAAAACGACCCCATGTGAAAGTCGTACGCGTTGATCACCCCCACGCGCACACCGAGCTTCGTCAACTCCTCCACCACTCCAGCCCGCAACCGGTCCTCGATAACCACTCCGCGCGCTTCGGTCATGGCAAACATGCGCGGCGCATCCACCGCCGCGACCGGATCGAGCTTGAAATCGAGCAGCTGTGCCAGCACCTGCGGCAGCGTCACGTGCGGAATGCCCGGTGAGCCCGCGGAGAACACTGGTTTGCCGTCCTTCAACACCAGAGTGTTGCCCACGATGCAGCGCACCTTCGCGCCCTTCATCAACGTGGAATCGATCGCGCTCTGCAGGTAGCCGAACGTCGCGCTGCTGCCGAACATCGGCACGCCGCCGATGACCTGGCCCGGAATGCCGGAGCCTTGCAGCGTGTCCATCATCTGCACCCAGTTGCCTTCGCCATCCACCACGGCGATCTCGCACGAGCCCGCAGTCTGGCCGTCCTCGACCCGTGCTCCGCGCGGTTTGCCCGGAGGCGACGGACCGCCGATGGGCGGCGCGCCCGACGCCGGTGAGTCGCCCGCGAGACGCATATGCTCGCTGAGATCGACCTTGGGCCGGGACTTGCGGATCAGCTTGGCAAGATGGGCGTGGTAGCCATCGTCGAGCACTTCCTCGCGCGGCACGCCGTAGAAACTTTCGTCCTGGGCGTACTCGGTATGTCGGGCGCCTTGGCGCAGAGCATGACCCATCGCCCAGTAGTATTCGGCCGACCCCGGCTCCATGTTACGGATGCCCAGATGCTTCAGAACACCCAGCGTCACACCGGTGACGAGGCTCGTGGCCTGCGGCGGCCCAAGCGTGACGACTTCGTACTCGTGGTGCCGGAAACGCACCGGCTCGACCCAGCGCGGCGGATTCTCGGTCATGTGCTCCGGACGGATCGCCCAGCCCAGCTCGTTGGCCTTCTTCACGAACGCCCGCGCCCAGGGGCCGGTGATCATGTAGTCGGCGCCCTGGTCGCGCACGCCCCTCATCGTGGCCGCCAGACCTTTGGGAACAAAGGTCTCGCCGACCGCCGGAAAGAAGCCGTTCGGCAGGTAGTAGTCGCGGCTCTCCGGGAAATAGCTGACGAAGGCTTCGTTGCCGGTGTTGAGGCGATGCTCGAAGCTCGATATGGGATGGCCGCGCTCGGCCCATTCCACGGCGCCCTCGCACAGCTGCGCCCAGGGTTTGGACCCGAACTTCTCGTGGATGGCCTTCAGGCCCGGCAGGGTGCCGGGTATGACGGCCGAGCCGCTCGCCCAGCCCACCGGCCCCAGTCCTGCCACCGGCTTGAACGGTGCCAGGCCCGAGGGATGAGTGCCGCCGGCCTCCAGTTGGTGGAGCTTGCCGGTCTTGGCCTCATAGTAGAGAAAAGTGACCAGGCCCGCGTGATTGGTCATGAAGGGCTCGATCGCGCCCTGCACCAGCGCCCCGGCGATGCCCGCATCGGCGGCGTTGCCACCGTTACGCAGCACTTTCATCATCACCTCCGTGGCGATGGCGCTGTCGGTCGTGACCGCCGCCTTCAGATCGGTAGCCGAGGGCTTGGGTCCTGGATTGACGATATAGCGGCTAAGGTCTTTGCGGTCGGCACCGGCGTCGCGACGCGGCTCCCGCGCTTCGGATACCGCCGCCGCTCCCGCCACTCCCGCGCCTACGGCCGAAATGAAGGCTCTTCTGTCCATCGCGCTCTCCCATGTTTGTACGAAGCCCTTGCGTCTGACACCAGCTGCCGTGTGGGGTTCCTCAGCCCTGCAGACATCCCATGAAACGAACCGGGGTACAGGGACGTACCCCCCGCCGCCGCAGGTGGCGTAGGCGAGCAAAAACCACGCTTTTTGCTCGCCTCTCGCGAGGGTCGGACAGGAGTCCGATCCCTCGCCTTAAATAAGAATCAGAAATCGAACGCCAGCTGCATGCCGATGGTGCGCGGGCGCATCTGATAACCCCAGTCCGCGCCGGTGTAGCTGTAGGCGCCGCGGAACACGTAGGCATCCTCGTTCGTCAGGTTGCGGATATACAGGTCTACATTGAAGTTGTTGATGCGCACGCGCGCGGTGGCGTCGACCTTCACGTATTCCCCCGCTTTGGTGAATGGCGATTGCTGCACATCACCGTAGAAGGAGCCCAGATAGATTGCGTCGGAGCGCACGAAGGCCGGATGGCCGGCGATGTGGAAATCCTGCTGCACGCCGACGTTGGCATTCAACTTCGGCGCGCCGGGCAGCGGGTCGCCCGCCTTGAAGCCCTGCGCAGGCACGTCGGTGGTGAGATGGGCATCGATGTACGATCCGCCGAAATCGACGCGCAGGGTATCGGTCGCCGGGAAGCTCATCTGCAGCTCTACGCCCTGCGACAACGCCTCGCCGGCGTTGGTGATGAACGAGGACACGCAGGTCGGCGAGAACACGTTGGTGAGCACCGTGACGGGCATGCCCGTCCATTCCATGCGAAAGGCCGCCGCCTCGATCGTCAGCCGCCGGTCGAAGGCCGCGAACTTGCCGCCGACCTCGTAGCTGTCCACCGAATCGGAATCGACCTTGCGCGTGGATTCGATCGTGATGCCCGAGCCGTCCAGCACGCCGTCGTTGTCGAGGTCGCACAGCCCCGCCGGCACGCCGGACTGCGGACGGCCGACGCGAAAGCCCTGTGCCCAGCCGGCATAGGCGAGCGCGTCCTCGGTGATCTTGTAGCTGAGATTGGCGCGGAACGTAGAGCCGCTCTCATCATTGTCGCCCCGCGTATGAATCGGCGCGGCGCCGTTCAGAGGACCCGTGGCGTCCACCTGGAATTTGCGCTCGTATTTGTAGAAGCGTGCGCCCGCGGTGAGAGTGAAGCGCGGCAGGAACTTCCACGAGACCTCGCCGAACGCCGCCTTCTGTTTCAGGTCGCGCTGCTCGAAATAATCCGACAGGAACCGCTGTCCCGGCGCGAAGAAATTGGTCGCGGGATCGCCGTGCCACACCGCGTCGGAAGTGTCCGAATCGTAGTGTTTGTCCGCGTACAGTCCGGCGAGCGCTTCCCAGGCGCCGCCGAGTTTGGTCGCCAGGCGCACTTCGCCGGAATTCTCGCGGTGCGGATCAATCCGCAGAGCGGAAGCTGCCCAGGTCGGGAAGAACACGGTGTACGGGAACGCGTATTCCGTTCCGCCTTTGATGTGCGAGAAGGTGGCGAGCAGATCCGCCCAGCCCAGGTCGTATTCGCCCACGGCATTGGCGATGTCGACGCGCGAGTCGTAGAGCCCGCCGGTTTGTCCGCGGCGGACATACTCCGGCGCGACCCGCGGCAGCAATTGCTCGTAAGTTCCGCTGGTCGATCCCTGCCAGCCGTCGGTCTCGTTCTTCTGCGTGAGATACGTCAAGGTGAAGCGCAGTTTGTCCGTCGCCTGCAGCAGCGCCGAGATGCGCCCGCCGGTGACCCGATAGGCGCCGACATGGTCCTCGTCGGTGGCAAACGCCTGCAGGCCGTTCGCGGCGACGAAGCCCGCCTGGAACGCCGGATCGGATCCCGCGCGGTTGCGGTAGTAGCCGCTGTCGGAGAACTGATAAGCGACCGCGCGCAGGGCGAGCCTGCCGGAAATGAGTGGCAGATTGACGACCGCCTGGAAGGTATCGTTCGGGTCGCCGGTGCCCCCCGTCACGGAGTACCCGGCGGCCAGGCGGCCTTCGAACCCCTCGAGCTTCGGCGCGACGGGAATGGTGCGCACCGCGCCGCCCATCGATGAGTTGCCGAACGCCGTGCCCTGCGGCCCGCGCAGCACCTCGACCCGCTCGATGTCGACGAGCTTGATGTCGACGTTGGATGCGAGCAGTCCGGCCGAATTGGTGGTCGGCGCCTCGCCGAAGTAAGTCGCCGTGGTGGAACCGCCGCGGTAGCTCTGGCCGATAGTGTTGGTCTCCAGGCCGCGAATGATGATGGCTTGCCCGCCATACGAAGCTTCGACCTGATTCGCGCCCGGCACCCCGCGCAGATAGTCCCCGGCATTGACGAGCCCGCGCCGGTCGATGTCATCGGCCGTGATCGCCGTGATGCTCATCGGCACATCCTGGATGCGCTGCGCCCGTTTGGTCGCGGTAACGATGATCTCCTCGACCTTGGAATTCGATTCCGCGGCCCTGGCGGGAATCTGCGCAGACTTCGCTTCCTCGCTCTGGCCGCCCGCGCGTGCAAAACGCAGCGCGCCCTGCGCGGCGCCGCCCGGCGTCGTCACGGGCGAGAGGCGCCCGGCGGCCGGCTCGCCGCGCGTCGAGATGGAGGACACGCCCACCTTTGCTTTGACCGACGGATCGACGATGGCCACGGTGCGCTCGTCGAGGAACTCGTATTTCAGCCCCGAGCCCTTCAAAAGCCGGTCGAGGGCGGCCTGCGGAGTGTAGTTGCCGATCAGCGGACGCGCGGGCAGATCGACCACCTTGTCGCCGGCGGGATAGATCAGCTGCAGGCCCGTTTGTTCGGTCAGCTGGATGAGGGCGCGCGCGAGCTTCGGCGCGTCGATGTTCAGCGGCACCTGCTGGGCGGCGGGCACCTCCGCGGCGCACACGCTCGCGAGCAGCGCCAGCGCCATGCCTGCCATGATCTGCCGTACGACCGTTGCCATGGTGACTCCCCTTATAGCGTGACTTTGCGGTTCATGGTTCGGCCCGTGGCCCCTTGGGCTCTGCCGACGCAAAGGAGAGCGGCGCTCGACGATGAAAGGGGTAGGCTTGAAAAAAATTTACCGCGGTCTACCCCTTTGGATGCATCCGGGTACTCTTCTTTACGGATCAGAGCGCCTATGAAACCTGACTGGCCGCATCCGTCGGACGAGGACACGAGCTTCGCGGCTCGGGCCGCCAAGCTCTATGGCATTGATCTGCATTGGTTTTTGCTCGACCGGCTGAAGAACGACCCGGATGCGCGGGACGTTGCCCAGGAGATCTATCTGCGGTTGCTGCGCCTGGGCAAGGGCGAGCTGGTGCGCGAGCCGCGAGCCTACGTCTATTTCGTGGCGCGGCAAGTCCTGGCGCAGTTCCGGCTGCGCGCGCGGCAGAGTCCGGTGACCTACGACTCCAAGCTCGCGCGCCACGTCGACCGCCATCCCGACGGCGTGCAACCCAACGGGCCGGCGGAGCGGCTGATGGCGCTCAGCGAGATCGAGCGGCTGCTTGACGCGCTGCCCGCCCTGCATCGCAAGGTGTTCCTGCTGCGCACGTTCGAGGGGTTGTCGTGGGCGCAGATCGCCGAGCGGTTGAGCATCTCCGTGCACACGGTGAAGAAGTATCTATGCGAAGCCAACGCGCGTATCAGCGTCATGCGGGGGGCGCAGTGAGGAACCGGTATGGACTCGTTCAGAGATAAGCGCCGCCAGGACGAGCTGCTGCGCGTGGCGGAGCAGGCCGCGGAGTGGCTGATCACGCTCGAAGACGATCGGCCGGAAGAGCGCACCGCCTTCGCCGCCTGGCTGGAAGAATCGCCGTTGCACGTGGAGATGTTCCTGCGCGCGAGCGCGGTGAACCAGATGAACGAGCTGGTGGCGCCCGAGGACCGCCGACGCCTGGTGAACAGCGCGGAAACGGCAACCGGATCGAACGTGATCGCGATGGAATCTGCGCCCTCCTCCCGGCCCGCGGCCGCCGCGATTCCGGCCGGCATACGCCGGCGCGCGCATTGGCTGGGTGGCAGCGCGGCGGCAATCGCGGCCGTTGCCGTGACGGGCTGGTTGTTTGTTTACGGCCCGTACTCGTGGGACCGATATGCGACCGCGGTAGGCGAGCAGCGCACGGTGGCGTTGGATGACGGCTCGGTGATCTACGTGAACACCCGAACGCGCGTCGATGTCCGCTATACGAAACAGGCGCGGGAAGTGCGCCTGATGGGCGGCGAGGCGCTGTTCAACGTCGAACACGATCCGGCGCGGCCCTTCCGCGTGCACGTCGGCGCCGCGGTGGTGCAGGCGGTCGGCACGCAGTTCAACATCTACCGACGGGCGAACGGCGCGCGCGTCGCGGTGATCGAAGGCATCGTGCAGGTTTCGCCGGATCGGACACCTGCTCAATCCGCAGCGACGAGCCGGCCGGCGAGCACGGGGGCTTCGCGCGAAACTCATGATGCGCCGGGCATGAAGCCCGCGCCTGCGGCTGGACGACTGGCGGCCGGTCAGGCCCTGAATCTCGGCGCGGACGGCCGGATCGAACCGCCGGTTGCAGTGAACGTCGCGCAGGTCACCGCGTGGCGCCAGCGCCGGCTGGTGTTCGAGTGGGAAACGCTCGGCACGATTGCCGATGAATTCAACCGCTACAACCGCTCCCCGCAGATCCGGGTCGAGGGCGATGCGGTGCGCGCGCGCCGCTACACGATGGTGTTCGACGCGGACAACCCGCAAACGCTGCTCAAGTTCCTGGCGACCGAGCCGGAGCTGACCTTCGCCGCCGACGGCGGGGACTTCGTCATCCGCAGCCGGTAAGCGCGGTCTACTGCGCGGTCGCCGCCGCGCCGGTCAAAAGGTGTAGCCGATTTGCGCGCCCACCGTGCGCGGCTGGATGAAGGTGAACGCGAACGTCGGGAAGGTGCCGATGCCCCCGCCGATCACTCCGCGCTCGTCCGCAATATTGTTGACGAAGAGATTCGCGCTCCACGCGCCGCGCCGCACGCCCGCGCTGAGGTCCGCGACGGTATAGCTGTCGAAGTTCTGTCGCAGCGCGGTCTGTGTGAAGACGCCTTTGGCATCGCCGACGTAGCTGATCGAGCCGGCGACGAAACCGGTTGCATCGGCGGTGATGTTGAACCCCTGCTCGAGGGAGAGCGTGCCGGAGCGGCGGCTGCTGTTGGGCAGCCGGTCGCCGCTGATTCCGAAGGCCGAATTGGACAGCGGAATATCTTCCGTCAGCACGGCGTTGCTGAACGCCACCCAGAGACTGGCCGTCATGCCGGTCCACGGCCGGGCCTCCACCGTCAGCTCCACGCCCTCGCTCTTGGCGCGGCTGCCGTTGGTTTGATAGCTGAAACGGTTGACCGGGTTGACCAGCAGGAGCTGGATGTCCTTCCAATCGATGTGATAGACGGACGCATCGATCGACAGCATGCGATCGAAAAGCTCGCTCTTGAGGCCGATCTCGAAGTTATGAGTTTTGTCCGGCAGCGACGTCGGCGGCACGGCCGTTTGAACGGAAATATTAGGTACGCCCGGCCGGTAGCCCGACGCAGCGCGCGCATAGACCATGAGGTTCGGCGACAGCCTGAGCCGCGGCGTCACGAGATAGGTGAACACGTTGGTGGTCGAATCGCGTTGCGGCGTCAGCAGCAGGTTGCCGGGGACCAGCGGCGGCAAGCCGGTTATGGTCTGCGAGAACTCCTGGTTGATCCGGCTTTCGCGGCCGCCGACCTGCACGTCGAAGCGGTCGGTGAAGTGCACGGTGAAATCCATGAATGCGGCGTACTCTTTGTAGAGCCGCGGCGTTTCGGCATGGAGCGACGTGCCGGCCACTGCGCCGGTGACGGGATTCACGCCGAACAGGTCCTGCAGCGCCTGGTTGTCTTCGTGCGCATAGAACGCGCCTAACAGCCACTCGATCCGTTGCGTGATCGGCAGCGACAGCCGCAGCTCCTGCGTGAACTTCTCGATCTTGCCCGGCGTGGCCAGCACGGCGCCGGTAACGCCGAAGTTCGTTTGTGTGAAAGTGCCGTAGGTGACGCTGCGATCGGAGGCGTTCTTGAATTCGTTGGTGTTGTATCCGGTGACCGAGGTCAGGTCGACGCGGCCCAGTTTGGCCGTGGCGATGGCGCCGTAGGCCTGAATCGTCCGGTCGTATTGCGCGACGCCCCTCAGTCCGTCGTTCTGCTCCAGGTCGCCCAGCGTGGGCAGCACATAGACGTAGCCCAACCCATTTGAATGCGTGTCCTGGTATAGCGCGGTGAGCTTGAGCGAGAATGTGTCGGACGGCCGCCAGAGCGCCGCCAGGTTCCCGCCGGAGACGTCCATCTTGTTGAGTCCTTCCACGCCCGTCACGGGATTGTCGATGTAACCGGGATCTTCGCGCGTGAATCCGCTGGCCCGCACCGCCAGCGTCTCGCCGAGCGGTACATTGACGGATCCGCGCACGTTGTAGCCGAGCTTCGAACCATTGGTTACGCTGGCGGTGCCCGCCTGGACGCGGCCGCTCACGCGCTCGGTCGACGGATCGACGGTCACGAACTTGAGTAGCCCTCCCATGCTGCTGGCGCCATAGAGCGTGCCCTGCGGCCCGCGCAGCACCTCGATGCGCGCGAGATCGCTCGGATCGATGTCGGGGACCGTGTTGCCGCCCGAGCCGATCGAAGCGCCGAACGGCATGTCGTCGATCGTGACGCCGACGCTCGGATTGGTGCCGTAACCGGTCGAGATGCCGCGGATCGACAGCACCTCCTCATTGTTCGCCGCCGGAGTCGGGGCGACTTTGAATCCCGGCACTCGTTTGTAGTAATCGCGAATGCGCAGCTGGTTGCTGTCGACCAGCGCGCTCGCGCTGATCGAAGTCACCGGCACCGGAACTTCCTGCAGGCGCTCGGTACGTTTCTGCGCCGTGACGACGATCTCTTCGAGTTTCTCCGCGGAGTCGCCGGATGGTTGCGTGCTCTGCTCATCGCCGACACGCGCACCCTGGGATCCCGCGCTCTGCGCGGACTGCGACGGATCGGCCTTCGCGAGGGTCCAGCCTGCTGCGCCGACCTCACGGCCGACGCCCGAGCCCGAGGTCACCGCCGTGGTTTTTGGCAATTCCGAACCCGGCAGCCCGATCACCATTGCACCGGTGGAATCGGTGCTGAGCTTGAGCGAGGTGCCCTTGATCAGGAGCGCGATCGCCTGCTCGGTAGTAAGCTCGCCGTGCGCGCCGTCGGTCCTGAGCCCGCGCACCTGCTCGGGACGGTAGAAGAGATCGACGCCGTATTGTTTGGACAGCTGGATCAGCGCCGCCGACAGCTCGCCGGCCGGAATGTCGACGTTCCTCGGCGTATCCGCGACCGCAGGCGCGGCCAGGGCCAGAGCGCTCAGCAGCGCCAGCAAAGATGTGCGTGCGGTCGCGGCCATCGTCATGATGCGTCTCCCCGAAAGAGCCGTTGTGATGCTGCCCCGGTAGACGGTCGGGAATCGCAAATCCCTCCAAAAAGATTTCAGCGCGGCAGGATCAGCAGGCGGTCCCTGTCCCGCTGCTCGACGCTGACGGGATAGACTTGCTCGAGCAGCCGCGCGAACGCATCGACGTTCGTGGCGCGGAAATTGCCCTCGATGCGCAGCCCCGCGACGGCCGGATCGTCGATCACGAGCTTGCGGGTGTTGTAGCGGTTGAACTCCGCGACCGCGTCTCCGAGCCGCTGGTTCCTGAACATGAGCACGCCGGTGCGCCAGCTCAGCTGCTCCTCCGCCTCGAGCACGGACCGCGTCTCGATGAGGATGCCCGCATCCGTGGCGCGCGCAATGCTGCCCGCCGTCAACAAAACATCGTGTGAAGGCGCGGGCACCGGCGCTGCGGAAGCCTGCGCGCCGTGCGGCTCATCCTTGTACCGGCCGACGGCCGCCGGCGACGGGCTTCGAAGCGCGTCGTCCTCGATGCGGACTTTGCCGTCGGTGACCACGACCCGCACGTCGCCCGCCGCGCGCCGCACCGAGAATTTCGTGCCGACGGCGATGACGCGCTTGTCGCCCACGGTGACGATGAACGGACGCCTGGGGTCCTTGGCCACCTCGAAGAAAACCTCGCCGTGCGCGAGATCGATGCGTCGCACGGAATCGGTCAGCGTGACGCGGATCTGGCTGTCCGTGTTCAACGTTATCTTGGAGCCGTCGGCAATCGGCACGGACGAAATGCCCCCGACCGGCGTTTCATAAGCGCTGCCCGCGGGCCACAGCAACCACGCGGCGAGCACGGCGAGCACGACAGAGGCGGCGAGTGCGATGGCCGGGCGCGGCAGCCGCGTGCGGGATTTTGCAACTTCGGCCGCCGCGGGTTCCGCGCCGGCCTGGCCGGCCTGATCAAAGAACGGCGTGAGATTCCATTGGCCGGGCGGCGGCGGCTCATCGCCTGAGATGCCCGCACCCAGCGCCTGCAGGCGCCGCGCGTCCTCCCAGCCCAGCTCCAGGCGAAGATAGGCCACGCGATGCAAAGTGGAGGCGCGCAACCATTCATCGAAGCGCGCCTGATCGGCCTCGCCCCAGCGGCCCGCGTCGCGCTGCATCAGCCACGCGCTGGCGGCCTCTTCAATCTCCTGGGTGCGTTCCGTGCTCATGTCCGGTCTCGTCGTCATCGGAATTCAGGCGTCCATGGGCGTAAGTTGCATTGGGATTCAGCGTGTTCGAACGCATGTAGTGCACGAGCAGACGTCCGCCCGCGGCCAGGTGCTTCTCGACGGTTTTCTCGTTGAGCCCCAGCCGCTCGGCCACCTCCTTCTGCGAAAGCTCCTTCACGCGCCGCAGCCAGACGACACTTCGGCACCTGGCCGGTAGCCGATCGAAGGCGCTGGCCAGGCGGGCCAGCTCCTGGTAGTTCCCGACACGCCGCTCCGGCGACACTTCATCCACCAGGACGTTCAGGAACTCGTTTTCCCCCGCCGCCTGTATGGAGACGATGCGCTCGCGGCGCACGCGGTCGGTCATCAGGTGGCGCGCCGTCGCGAACAAAAAAGCTTTGGGCGCTTTGGGACGCGAGGTCAGCGCGGTCTCGTACACGCGCGCGTAGGTCTCCTGGCGAAGATCGGCCAGATCGGCGGGGCGCGGCCATGCGCGCCCGAGAAAGCGCATCAGGACTTCCTCGTGCGCCAGGACCTCGCGCTTGAACCACGTTTCGAGCGGCTCCTCCATAGGCCTCACATTACCCTCCTTTGGCTGCGACCGGTAGCGCAACTTCGTCCGCACGCGGACCCGCTGCGCAGCGGAAGAAATAAATGGAGGGATTATCGCGGCCCGAACGTCTTCATGAAGTTCAGCGGGGCATGCACCCGGCCTGCGGCTCTGAAACCCGGCGTATTCAACCGGCGAATCGCCGGTGTGACTGTAACTTTTTCTGTTGGAGCCGCCAGTCCGCATTATCCAGCGTAACTTTGATCCGATAGCGATCTGAATAGCTGCCGCCGCCCCAGCAGTGGCTCGCCACAGAAAGGATTCCTGCGAGCGCGACGAAGTGCAGCAACGGCTCGCGCAGAATCTTCTCAGTGTCGAGTCTCATTCGGTGGCGAGTACCAAATGGGCGAGGACCAACCGCGCTGTTGTTCTGTCGCCGGCACCGCATCCGGCAGCGGAAGGCCGTTCTCGAGGGCGAGAAGTGTGGACCACCGCGGCGTGGGAATCTCCAGCACCCGCAGGTAATAAGCGGCATACCGTTCAGAGTTGAATTCCGGATCCGTCCAGACCGACCGGAGTTCGGCGGCTCCGCTGTCATTTGTGTAGCGACCGGTTTTCAGGTCCACTGTATCTCGGATCGCGGGAAGTCTTCCGGTCTTCGGGTCGGGTTTACGGTCGCCAGCCCAGGCGACATCGAACACTTTTTCCTTTTGCTGGCCGGCTTCCTCCCAAACTTTGACGACCTGCACGCGATCGAGACTAGCGCCATTGGGATCCTTGATAGCCCAGATTGCAAAGGCAGGCGCGCCGCCTTTTGCCGGCTCTCTCGGCAAGTCCCCGCCCATGGGGACACTTTTGCTATAAGCGGTCGCGACCCAATCCTTCTCTTGCAATAACCTGTTGGAGAAACTCCAGCCTCCAAAGAAGCGGAACTTCAACCGCGTCCCGCTGGTCGCGAAAGTCTCCCGACGGCGCAACGCTCCATAGATTGATTCGCGCGTGTTGCTTTCCGCCCAAACGCCCGTGAGATTGCCTGAGGTCATCTTTAGATCGACATCGGTACCGTCCCCTGCCGGCGCCAGTCTGCGGATCGCCTGTTCCTGGGTCGGCTTGCCGCCGCCGATATTGGCCACGAACACGTCACCAGCGTGATCGGCCTGCGCACTCATCGAAAGTCCGCTGTGCAGATCGGATCCGCCGACAAATCCATATTTGAAAGGGTTGGTCCCCAGTCTGCGCTGGAGGACCAACCCGGCGCTCAAGGCGTCGCGCAGATAGGAACCCTGCGGGCGGCCCACCTGCTTCCTCCAGTTCTCCATGAAGTCGTAAATTTCGTAGTCAGCGAATTCGTCATTGGGAGAAAGCAACGGGTGGGTTTCCGATGCGCCCTTGGTCTGCGAAATTTCGCTCAAGGGTTCGTTCGCCTGCCGTTCTTCCGCATAAGGTCGATCCATCATCCTTTCACCGAGCCAGTCATACATGAGACCGTTGCTCGCGTTCGCATTGTGGGGGATTGCCAGTGCTTCGAAGCCTTCCCGCCGAATCTTTTCAAGCCAGTTCCAGAGGTCCTGAGGATCTGTCGAATCGAATGATGTGAATGGGTATGGCGCCGCATTGCCGCTGAAAATCACATTCCGGTGCAGGTTCGCGTTGTGAGGGGCCGACGACCATTCATAGGCGACAAAAGTAGTGAACTTGCCGGGTTCGTAGTTGCGATTGGCGCAACCGATTACCCGGTTCCATGCATTCCTTGCGTCCGCTTCCCGGGCGTACGGCAGCTTCTTGTCTATACTACTTGGGAAAATACTGTCGCCGCTCTCCCGCCAAAATGTCTCCCATCGATCCGCCAAGCCCGGATCCTTTCGCAACCTCGTGAGATCATGCCGCCCGTCGGGTCCCGTTATCGCTGCGAAAAGCGCTCGGAGTGTCTTGCCCACAGCGCTGTTCGAAAACCCGCTGCCCGGATCTTCGAGCTCGTGGTATACCCCGATCATTTCCGAGTGGTCCGTAACCGCCAGAAAATCCAAGGACTCGCGGCGACGCACAGACTGACCGAGATAGGTGAGCACTTCACCCTTGGCGAAGCGATAGGCTTCGTCCGGATCGATCTTTGTTCCGCGCATGTATGCATCGAGCGAATAACTCGTGTGCAGGTGCAAATCGCCGTAATACGCAGCGCGCAGGGGGTTGACTTTGACGGCGGCAGGCGCCTGAGCAAGAGCCGTTAAATGGATCTGGAGACTCGCCAGCAGCGTCAATGCCAATGCCGCCGGACGAACCCCTTTTCCAGCGGCTCCTGCCGCGCCCGTCCGGATCGGAACGTGGCAACGTATGACACTGGCTCTGCCCATATTTCCTCCAAGGGGTTTTTTGCCGGCCGATTGCAGACGCACGGTCGATAACTGGCGCCCATTTCCCCTCACACCCTGAGACTCACGGTCCCAGGGTGCCGCCGGGAATATGGATCGTCACGGTTTCACTCAAATCCTGAGCCGAGCGACCCAGAGCGAACACATAATCCCCGCCGGCAATCGACCAACACCGGCATCGGGTGTTCCAGCGCGCGAGCACTCGCATGTCAATCGGAAGTGTCAGCGTTCGACTTTCGTTCGGATCGAGATCGACGCTGGCGAACCCCGCGAGCCGCTGCATCGGCACGCCCCGTGCCGACATCAAATACACTTGCGGCACGGCTCGGCCGCGACGTGGCCCGCTATTTCGAACTGCGACCGTCGCCTCGGTGGTCCGCGCGGTTCTCTGCCGCGGCTGCACCTTCAGGCCCGTAAGCTCGAAGTGCGTGTAACTCAGGCCGTGACCAAAGGGAAACACTGCCTCCAGGCGGCGCGCCGCAAACCATCGATAGCCGACTTCGGACCCTTCCCGGTAATCCACTTGGACCGCCGTGCCATAGGGCAGGCCAAGCCCTGGAATACTGCGCCGTGGCAGCTGTTCCTCGCTTTTTGGAAACGTGACTGGCAGATGACCGGAGGGATTGGCCGCCCCGGTGAGGATGTCGGCGATCGCGATCCCACCCTCCTGTCCCGGGTACCACGCTTCGAGCACCGCGCGGATCTCGGCAAGCCAGGGCATTTTGACCGGATTGCCGGTCTCCAGAACGACGACCACATTGGGATTCGCTTGGGCCACGGCGGAAATGAGGGCGTCCTGGCCGTCCGGCAATTCCATGGAGGCATGGTCGTAGCTCTCGCTTTGCCACTGAGTGGCAAAGATGATGGCGACATCCACATCCCGTGCGCTCGCCGCCGCCGACTCCACATCGTAGCCGTTCTGGAATTCCACTTGCGCGCCGCTCAAGGAGCGCTGCAGCGCCTCGAGGGGCGATGACGGAAAGTACACTGCCTCGACATATTTCCCGACCATTGGAATAGCGACCGGTTTCGCGCCATGAGGGATGACCTGACTCGAGCCGCCCCCGGACAGTACGCCGATGTCAGCATGCCCCCCCACGACCAGAACCCTGTGAATGCCGGGCCTGAGGGGTAACAGGCCATCGTTCTTCAGCAAGACCATGCCTTCGGTCCCCTGTAGCCGAGCTACCTTCGAGTGCGCGGCATAGTCGATGTCAGTTGAGCCACTCGGGCGATCGGCACCGACCGCATAGATCGAGCGCAGGATGCGCTGCACCGCTTCGGACACGCGCTGTTGCGGCACTCGCCCAGAGGCCACTTCAGCCTGCAGCGGTGCTGCGAACCACGGTTTTGAGTCTGTTGCGGCCGCCGATTGCTGATCCAGTCCATTGAGGAAATAGGACCAATCGTGCACGGCGCCCCAGTCCGACATGACCCAGCCCTTGTAATGCCAGTCGCCTTTGAGAACTCGATTCAACAAAAAGTCGCTGCCGCAGGCCTGCGCGCCGTTGACCTTGTTGTATGCGCACATGACCGCACCCGGAACACCTCGCTCGATGGCGATCTCAAAGGCGAGCAGGTCCGACTCACGCAACGCGGCTTCGTCCATGCGCGCGTCAAGCGTAAGCCTGAGGGTCTCCTGGTCGTTGACCGCGAAAGGCTTGGCGGTGCAAATCACACCTTGACTCTGGACACCGGCAATGGCCGCCCCGGCCATCACTCCGGCAAGCAGAGGATCCTCGCCGAGATTCTCAAAGTTCCGACCGCCGCGAGGGTCACGGGCAAGACTGAGACCCCCGCCTAACAGTACGTTGAACCCCTTCGCGTGCGCCTCGCTGCCGATCATGGCGCCCCCTGCAAACGCGAGATCCGGGTTGAAGGTCGACGCGAGCGCCAGCGATGACGGTAGAGCCGTTGCCGTATCGCCTGGGCGCAGTCCTCCCGGATTGGCCACTCCGAGGCCCGCATCCGTCTCCACTAAATCCGGTATGCCGAGGCGCGGAATGCCTGGGACATATCCGGCGGTAATTTTGCTTCCTTTGGGCGCTTTGAGCTCAGGGGGAATCCGAGCCCCTGCATCGACAGCCTGTGGAATCGAAACCAGGCCGTATAACAGCTGAAACCGCTCGGCAGCGGTCAATTGGCGTTCGATTCTCTTCGCTCGCGCGTCAGGGTCCGCGGCCGGCTGCGCGTCGCTTCCCGCCGCCGTAAGCACAAACACCAGCGGCACCAAAGCCGCAATCACGCCGATCTTCGCGCACCGTCCACCCTTGATCGCCACATCCGCTGCACTCCACGGACTACCGGTGCCATCCAGCACACGGCCGCCACGAATGACGATGTCGTAATCGCACGTCCCTAGGAAGCCCTCATCCGAGCTTGATTCAGGCACTGTCATCCCTACGAAGGATCGGGACGAAGTATCGATACAGTGTCATGGGGTAGAAGCGGTATCACTGGCGGCACGATATTACTCGGGCGCTCGGCACCTTGGGCCCAGGTATCTCCCCGCGAACATCGCCTCAGATTCGTGGGCTCACCGGTAGCTGATCATGCACATCGGTCACAGGGGGAGACGCGCGCCGGAGGAGAGGAAAGGTTTGTAGGACGCTTCTTCCTCGACCGGCGGATCGAGCGGCTTGGTCAGGACGGGATGGGTGGGCAGCGCGTCGCGATCGACCACCGCTCCCTCCTTGATGATGGTGTGGATGGCGCGGTAGTTCTCGGACGCCTGCAACGGATTCTTGTCGAGGATGAGCAGGTCGGCGAACTTGCCTGCTTCGAGCGTGCCGAGATCTTTGTCCATCTTGTAAGCCACGGCGATATTGCGCGTGGCCGCGCGCAGCATCTCCATGGGCGGGCATCCCTTCTCCTCCATCGCCTTGAACCAGAAAAAATGACCCTGGCTGAGATCCAGGTAGTTGTCGATATTCAGCAACTCGGCCATTGCACCCTGCAACGCGGGCTCCGTCACCATCTCCGGAGGGACGATACAAGCGTCGTTGGCGAGCATCAGCAGCGCGCCCGAACGGATGAAGTTGCGGGCATTGATGTCGGCCGCCCGGTACATCGTCTGCGACGCCAGGGGTACAGTGCCGCCCTGGGAGGCGGGTTTGAAGAACCAATCCAGCCGCCGCTGCGTCCAGGGAAAGACGACGGCGCCGGTTTTGTTCTTGACGAAGAGCTCGAAGGTGGATTGAGGAATGGGCGTGGGTCCCGTGACGTTAGCGTGCGTGATCAGGTCACAGCCGGCCGCCACGGCGATGCGCAAGCCTTCCACCGACATGCAATGCGCTTGCGCGGTGATGCCGGCGCGGTGCGCTTCCCGCACCATGGCCTCCTGCACCTCCTGCGTGAACTCGATGAATGCGCCCGTCGATTGCACGCCATGCTCGTTCGAGGCGTACTTGATGAAGTCGATGCCCTTGGCGATGTAGGCGCGGACCTCTTGCGCCACCTCTTCGGGCGTCAGCCACATCAGGTGACGGCCAACGTTCTCGACCCAGATCGCGTTGACGCGGTTGGCCAGCGCGCCGCTGGCGGCGGCCATCCCCGGGCTGTTGAAGTCGATGGACAGAGGGCCGTCGAACCCGATGACATTGCCGGCGCAGTAAATGCGGCTGCCCTGCGTTTTGCCGGCCTTGATCTGATCGCGCACGGCCATCAGCGGGCGGCGCGGCCCCCAGGTGTCGAACACGGTGGTCTGGCCGCTCTTCAGCGCAACCTGGGCCGCCTCGGCGATGGCCTCCTCGTAGTGGCCGTCGTGCCGCGCCAGCCGTTCCACGCTCGTTGCCGCGAAGAGATGCACGTTGGCATTCATGAGGCCCGGGATGATGTACTTGCCGCGCGCGTCGATGACCTGGGCGCCCGCGGCAGCCCGCCGCAACTCATCGGCGCCGCCGATGGCCTTGATGCGGTTGCCTTCGATCCAGATCGAATGTCCGGCCAGCGGCTTGTCCGCGACACCATCTATTATCGTTGCGCCGGAGATCACCATCGTTTTGCGATCGGCACCGCGCGCTGCAAAACGAGTGGTACCTCCGGCGACCGCGCCCGCGAGCACCGCGCCGGCGCCTGCCGCCGAGGCGATAAAATTTCTCCTGTTCACGGATCATCTCTCCTGTTCGCGGACCCGCCGCGTGCGATGTCAGAAATGCGTGGTCAAGCCGATGCCAATGGTGCGCGGCTGGTCAATGGCCGCCTGCCGATCCAGATCGAACGGCCCTCGATCGGTTTGTCCGCGACGCCATCGATCGGCGTGGCGCCGGCGATCAGGGTTGAACGGTTTTCGATCACGTCGATCTGCGCGACTAGAACGATCTGGCAACTGACAGGCCGATCGTTCGCGGCTGAATGTAGACAAAGGCGTACTGAGGCGCATATCCCAGGCCACCCGAAAGAAGCCCGCGTTTGTCGGTAATGTTGGCGGCAAAGAGGTTCACGGTCCAGGCGTCATCCTTCACCCCGACGCGCAAATCGACTTTGGCATATTCTGGAAAGTCCTGGCGCTGCGGCGTTGCCCCGAATCCACCCAAGCGGTCGCCGACATAGCTCACCGTCGTGCCCACGAAGCCGTTAAAACGTCCGCCGAGCGGGAATTGCTGATCCAGGGAAACATTGGCGGACCAACGGCTCGAATAGGGCAGCCGGTCCCCGGAAAGCCCATGAGCAGTGCTGTTTGCCGGGAAGTCCTCCGTCAATACAGCGTCATTGAACGCCACCCAGGCGCCGATCGTCAGTCCCTTTGCGGGCCTCGACTGCACCGACAGCTCCACTCCCTGGCTCTTGGCTTGGCTGCCGTTGCCGATGTATCCCGTAAAGGTTTGCAAGTCCACCAGCGAGAGCTGAATGTCCTGCCACCGGATATAGTAGACCGAGGCGTCGATGGAGAGCGCGTGGTCGAGGAAATCGCCCTTGAGGCCGATTTCATAGTTGTTGGTTTTGTCGGGAGCGTATCCCTTCGGTGCGGTATCACCGAATATCAGATTGGCGCCGCCCGGCCGATAGCCGGAGGCGAACCGCGCATACAGCATCAGATCCGGCGAAAAGACGAAGCGCGGAGTCACCAGGTAGGTGAAGGCGTCGGCCTTCTCGACGCCTGTCGGATAGACCACCGGCGAAGACATGCCCAGAAGCGCAGCATAAGGGCCAATGATGGTCGTCAGGGCCTTCTGCTTGAAACTGCTGTAGCGTCCGCCGAACTGGACGTCGAAGCGTTCGGTGAAATGCCAGGTCAGGTCGGTGAACCCCGCGTATTCCTGATAGGTCGACGGAAAGTCAATGTAAGCCCATTGACCGACGATCGCGCCCGTACCGATATCTTGCGCCGAGATGATGTTATTGAACTCGGTGCTTTCATGCGTGTAGAACCCTCCGAGCAGCCACTCGAAATTCCTGCCGATGGGAACCGAAAGCCGTATCTCCTGGCTGAATTTATCGACTTGGGCATCTTCGGATAACGGGGTCCCGGCGACACCGAATAGCATCTGCGTAAGGGGGCCGAGCGCGTAAGTACCATCTCTGGAATCGGAGAAGGAGTTGATGTTGTAGCCGCTGAGGGACGTGAGGTCGACCGCGCCCAGCTTGGCGGTCAACGTTGCGCTGTAAGCCTGCGCGGACCTGACATAGCCGCCGGTGTTCGATATGTAATTTTGCTGCAGGCCGCTCAAACCGGGTTGCACGAGAGCCTCGGGTAAGCCGTCGCCGTCGGACCTCTGATACAGGGCGCTGAGCTTCAGCGAGAGTGCCTCGGACGGCCGCCACAGCGCGGCCAGCCGGCCGCCGTTGACTCTCACCTCGTTGACCCCGTCGACGCCGATCCCGGGATTGTCGATATACCCCGGATCGAGGCGCGTGAAACCGCTCATCCGGACGGCCAGGGTGTCGCTCAACGGCACGTTCAAGGAACCACGCACGTTGTACCCGAGCTGCGCGCCGTTCACGACGCTGCTGAGGCCGGCTTGAACGCGGCCGCTGACTCCTGCGGTGGAAGGATCGACCGTGACGTACTTGATGAGACCGCCGAGGCTGCTGACGCCGTACAGGGTGCCCTGCGGTCCGCGCAGCACTTCTACGCGCGCCACGTCGTTCGGGTCGATGTCCGGCGGGTTCTCTCCTCCGCCGCTGTTGGTGCTGGATCCAAAAGGCACATCGTCCACCGTGAGGCCCACGCTTGGATTGCCGTTGCCGGTGTTGATGCCGCGAATGCCCAGGTATTGCTGCGACCCGAGGGTTCCCATGCCGAAACCCGGAAAACTCGAGAACATGTCTCGCAGCAGCAGTTGATTGTCGTTGAGAAGCGTATCGCCGCTGATCGCCGTCACCGGCACCGGGACATCCTGAATCCGTTCAGTGCGTTTCTGTGCGGTAACGATGATTTCCTGGAGAGATTCTGCCGAATCCTTGTCAGGATTCACCGCGGGATTCTTTTGTTGTTTAGAGGAACTTTTTTCCTCCTGGTTTTGGGGACCCGCGGTGCCCGTATTAGGGGTACCCGTATTTTGGGCAAGGGTCATTCCCCCGATTCCTCTTCCGTCTCGGGAGAACGAAGTTGTCTGGGCATCGGTGCGTGCTGGTGCGATGCGCACGGTGCGGTCGTTGACGAATTCGTAAGTCAGGCCGGTCGCAGCGAGCATTTTTTCGAGCGCTTCGGCCGGGGAATATTTGCCGGTAACGCCGCGGGTGGTGAGTTCGACTGCGCCGTCGGTGTCGCGGCGCAGGACCTGCAGGCCGGTCTGTTTGGACCATTCGGCGAGTGCGTCGGCGAGGGAGAGCTTGGGGATGTTGAAGTCGACTTTGGCGGCCGTGTCGGCCTGGACGATGCGTACGGGGCTCGCTTCGCGTGCGAAGCTTGCGGTGGCGATGAGGAGAAGACCCAAGAGGAGTCCGCTTGCGCGGCCGTTGATTTCCCTCATCCGCCTCGGGGATTCGGCGCCTTCTCCCGCCGCCGGCAGAATGGTTGGTTGGATGTGGGCCTTTGTGCTCATGTTGCAGGGCTCCCCGATTCTTGAATACTACCGCTGGGCCGCTTGCGCGGTCTTTTGACTCTCACCCTCGGTCCCTTCTCCCGTAGCCGGGCGAGGGGCCTGTATCTACTGAAGAGGGGTGGCTGGTCTTTTTATTGATAATTTTATTTTTCCGATCAATGAAATCGGGTTTGATCCCTCTTCAGTATTGAATGGGGGTCGTGTTTTTGGGGATCGGGCGGGGTGAGGGAAAGGGTCGCGTGGCTTTTCAGGAGCGTCCCGGGCAAGGGAAGCAGGGGAATACGGGGCAATCAGGCCTAAATTTTCGCTTTTCGATCAATAAAATGGCCTGAACCCCCCTCTTTATAGAGTATGGGAAAGTAGAAATCTGCAGGTCATGGCAAGAGGTCGATCCAAAGGCGAAAGCGCGTCGGCACCGCCCGTCCAAGCGGTGTATACCCGTTACGCGGCCGCCCTGAACCGATACCTCGTGCGGCGGGTGCGCCGGCCGGAAGACGTCGATGACCTGACCCAGGAAATCTTCGAGCTTTTTGTTCGCCGCAAAGATCGTGCGGAGGTGGTTCGCAATCCGCTGGCATACCTCTTCCGCATCGCGTTCCACGCGGTCGGAACTGCGCTGGCGGAAGACGAGCGCAACCCCGTGATCTTCGATTCACGGCAGACTCCGCAGGAGTCGGGGCATGAGACGCGCGGCTCCTCGAATGAAGAAGCGGAGGAGCTCGTCGCGCAAGACGACGTGCGTCATGCGCTCGCGCAGTTGCCCGAGAATTATCTGATCGCGCTGATGTTGGTTGAAGGTCAAGGCATGTCTTACAAAGAAGCGTCCCGTGCGAGCGGTTTTTCGCCCAGCACGATCGCAACTTATGTGATGCACGGACGAGCCGCTCTGAAGCTCGCTTTAGACGGTCGCCGGGATACCGGCGCCAAGGCCGATGGAGGGCCGCGTAAATGAGCAAACAAACGAGCGTGCAACGTCAGATCGATCGTTTGGTCGCGTATCAGGCGGCGGAGTGGTTCGAGCGCCTGAAAGACGGCCAGGGCGGGAACGACAGCGCTCGCAACGAGGGATTCGTTCAGTGGGTGGCGGAGTCGCCGCGCCACATGGCAGCCTTTCTGTCGGTCGCGGGCCAGGCGCCGCTGATGCGCAAGGTATTCGATTCAGGCGCATTCGATCTTGAGTCACTGCTCGGGAAGTCCGGGCCGGCGGTGCTGGATCTTCCCGTTGGCCCCAAGCGTGAAACCCGCGCTCCGGCTTTACCCTGGAATCGGGAAAGACGCAAAGGCCGGCGTCTGAAATCATGGGCGCTGGCTGCTACGGTCGGGGCAGTCTCGATCGGAGCGGTTTTCTATTACCGCCTGTCTTCCTGGCAGCGCTTTGAAACGCCAGTCGGCGAACAGCGCGCCCTCCAGCTCGTTGAAGGATCGGTGGTCAATCTGAATGCGTTCTCGCGCATGGACGTGCGGTTCGATGAGGAGCACCGCGAGATCAAGCTGCCGCGAGGCGAGGCGACGTTCAAAGTGGCTCCGGATCCCAAGCGGCCGTTCCGGGTGCACACGCCTGGCGCGGTGGTCGAAGCGGTCGGTACACGGTTCAACGTCTATGCACGGCCAAACGGCACGACGAGCGTTGCCGTGCTCGAGGGCAAGGTGAAAGTCAGCAGCGATCGTGGTGGCGGTGCATCGCCGGTGCCGCTTGCCGCGGGCGAAGAGGCGCAGGTGCGTATCAATGGCCGCATCGAGCGCGAGGAACATATGGATGTGGTCGAGGCGGTTGCCTGGCAGCAGCGCAAGCTGATCTTCAAGAAAACCTCGCTGCAGGATATGGCGGCGGAGTTCAACCGGTACAACAAGACGACGCGGATCCATCTGGAAGGCATCGAGGACGGTACCTTCCGCTTTTCCGGCGCATTCAACGCCGACGATCCGCAGTCGCTCGCGACATTGCTCATGCACGAACCGGATTTGTCCGTGGAGCGAAGCGGCGATGAGATTGTGATCCGCGGCCGGTAGCAGGCCTGCGGTGGACATTCATTTCCATCCCGTTGAACCGCGCACCTGGCGCGCGCAGATCAAAGTTCGATTCTGAGGGATCGATATGTCCGCCGTCGTTCATCCATTGAAGACCCCGCCGCCTCGGCAACATCCGGACGCCGGGAATGCGAAGACCAGCAAGGGCCGTGTGCGCCGGTGGCTCGTATGGGCCGTGCGCGAGCCGTTCTTTCAATTCCTGCTGCTGGGTTTTCTAATCTGGGCCGGCGTCGGTTACTGGAGCGCCGAGCGCGATCGCTACGTCATCCACGTCGGACCCGCCGAGCGCCAGCGCATCGCTGATGCCTATGCTCAGCAGTTCGGGCGGATGCCCACCGCCGAGCAGCTCAAGGGCTTGATCGACCGCTATGTTCGCGAGGAGATTTATTGGCGGGAAGGTCTGGCGCTCAAACTCGATCAGAACGATGAAATCGTCCGCCGCCGGATCGTACAGAAGTACGAGTTTCTGCAAACGGACCTCGGTGTCACCGAGCCTGCGGACGATGAGACGTTGCGGCGGTGGTTCGAACGGCACAAGGCGAACTACCTCAGTCCCGAGCGCGCGGCGTTCACTCATGTGTACTTCTCCACGGATCGCGACGGGGAACTGGCGGCGAAGGGACGGGCGATCAACGTTCTTAAGAAGCTGCGCGCCAGCCGAGTCGTGCGGGCCGCCGACCAGGGCGATGCCTTTCCAGGCCCCACCGATGTCAGCGCGCTGGCGCCGGACGAGGCCGGGAGACTGTTCGGCCAGTCGCAGCTCACGGAGGCGTTGTTCAAGCTGCCGATCGGACAATGGTCGGGCCCGTTCCGCTCCGGATACGGCTGGCATCTCGTTTACGTGACGGGCCGCTCGCCACCCGCGCTGCCCTCATTGTCTGGAATTCAGCCGCGGGTGCTCGCCGACTACCAGGATGAGCAGCGCCGTCTCTCCAATGCTCGCATGTTCGAGGAGCTGAAGGCCAAGTACACGGTTCGGGACGACGGAGCGCGCCGGTGATGGCGCAATCAATGCACCTCACTGCACGGAAGCTGGCGGTGGCGGTCCTGCTCTGCGCCGGATGGTCGGTCGCCGCCCTGGCGCATGAGGTACGGCCCGCGTTTCTGCAGATCACGGAACGCGCTGACCATCGCTACGACATCCTTTGGAAGCAGCCGACGATGGGCACTGTGGCGGTGCGTCTCGTGCCGCACATCAGCGGCGGTCTGCTGGACCCGCCGCCGACGAGCGTCGAGGCTGCGGCCAATTTTCAGATCAGCATCTGGCGCAATGTCGACGCGGGCGAGGGTGGCCTGGAGGGCCGCACGGTGCACATCGAAGGACTCGAGCGCACCATCACCGATGTTTTCGTGTCGGTCACGCCTGCCGGCGGCGAGTCGAGTCAACAGATCCTGCGGCCGCAAGCGCCCAGCCTGACCCTGCGGCTGGGCAAGTCCGGTGTCGCGGTGCCTGCGTACCTGACGCTCGGGATTGAGCACATTCTGATGGGCATCGATCACCTCGCCTTCGTATTGGGTTTGATCCTGCTCGTGCGATCCCGGAAGACATTGATCGCCACCATTACGGCGTTCACAGTCGCTCATTCGATCACCCTGGCGGCGACCGCGTTGCACCTGATGACCGTGCGACCGGCTGTGATCGAAGCGTTGGTCGCGCTCAGCATTTTGTTCGTCGCGGTCGAACTCATACGCAGCTATCGCGGCCGTCACGGGCTGACGATGCGTTATCCGTGGGTGATCGCTTTTACCTTCGGTCTCCTGCACGGCGCCGCCTTTGCCGGTGCGCTGGCCCAGATCGGCCTGCCGCCCGATGCCATCCCCCTCTCGCTGCTGCTGTTCAACGTCGGGGTGGAGCTGGGCCAGCTGATGTTCATCGTTGTGGTGCTGGCGATCGGCTGGGCGTTGATGAGATTACCGAGGTCGGTGCCCGCCTGGACGCGGTGGGCGCCGCCGTATGTCATCGGCTCGTGCGCGGCATTCTGGTTTATCGAGCGATTGCAGACGGCATTAAACTGATGAAAGCACCCGGTCAATCGAAAAACAGCGGCAGCAGTCAGCGGCTCACTTCCCCGCCGGCATGTACTGGCCGAACCAGTCGAGGAGGCGCGCGGCGAAATCGATGCCCGCCGGCAGCTTGTGTATGCCGTGTCCCTCCTCCGGATAAGTAACCAGCACCGACTTCGTGCCGTTCTCCAGCAATGCATTGTGGAACTGCACGGCCTCTTCCGGCGGCGTGCAGCGATCCAGCCCGCCGCAGATATTCAGCGTCGGGGTCTTCACCTTGTGCGCGTGCGTGATGGGGCTGCGCTCGTAATACTTGCCGCCCAGGTTGGTGTAGCTGTCCGCCAGGAACAGCGCGACGAAGTGGGGGATGTTGGAGATCAGGTGCTCGGTGACCTGATTGTTCACCGGAGCGATGGGCGCGGCCGCCGCAAAGCGCGCATCCTGTGTGACCAGCCACGAGGTCATGAATCCGCCGTAGCTCACGCCGGTGACGCCGAGCCGCTTCGGATCGGCCACGCCTTGCGCGACCAGGTGATCGAGCCCCGACAGATAGTCGTAAGTGTCCGCTCCGCCCATGTCGCCCACGACGTGCCGGGCGAACGCCTGCCCGCGACCGGAGCTGCCGCGCGGGTTCGGCAGGAACACGGCGTACCCGTGCTTCACCAACAAACAAAACGGCGCGTAGCGGCTGCGGCCAAGGAACATCGGATGCCATGACCATACCGGGCCGCCGTGCACGTTCATGATCAGCGGATGCGGGCCCTGGCCGCTCGGACGCAGGAGCCAGCCCTGGATCTGGAGGCCGTCCGGCGCTTTCCAGGTCACCTGGTCCACCGACGCGATCGCCTTCGCCCATTCGCCATAGCCGAGATCGAAGGACTTCGCGGGGCGATAGTCCCCGCCGCGGATCACGCCGATCTCCGGCGCGCGCTTGAAGCTTTCGCCGGCGATGACACAGTCGCCCGATTCGCCGAAGCCCGCCACGGTGACGTAGCGGCCGCCGGTGCTGATCTCGCCGCTGGCCCAGACTTCCTTGAACGTCCCCGCCGCGGCATCGCAGAGTCCGACGACGGTCTCGAAGCCGCGGTGACCGGCGAGCAGCAGCTGCCGGTCGGTGCGCCATTCGGTGTAAGTGACGTCGACGCCGCGTGTATCGACGCGCCGGACTTTGCCCGAGGCCGCGTCGATCAGGTGCAGATCTCCAGCCACGATCCAGCGGTCGCTGCAGATCGCCTCGACGACCGCCAGCTGCTTGCCCGAGGGCGAACCGGCCGGCCAGCCGAGTTGATCCTTCGGCGCATGGATTTCGCGGCCATCGCCCGTTTTGAGGTCGATGATCTGCAGGCGCGCGGTGTACCACAGGCCCTCGCCCGGTCCGGGAGAGACCACGGCTGCCAGTGCATCGTCGCCGCACCACACCGCCTCCCAAACATTGGTATCGGCCTTCGAAACCTGCCGCGCGCGTCCCGCCGCAAGCTCGTAGACCCATGCGCGGCGCCAGCGGAAGCTTTCGTCGCCGGTCTCCACCGCCGGCATCCAGGAAGGGGTGTCCGCCGCAACTTGTTTGCTCTTGATTGCGCCCTGCCCGCCCGAGACGTCGGCGCCATGGCCGGCCACGCCGAGCAGGATGCGCTTGCCATCCGGTGACCACTGCAAATATTCCACCCAGCCCTCGATCGCGGGAGTCGCGCGCGCCGCGCCGCCTGCCGCGTCCAGCAGATAGAGCTGGAAATCCCCCGCCTTGTGGTGGTCGGACAGGAACGCGATCTGGCGGCCGTCGGGCGAGAACTTCGGCGAGCGGTCCGTGTGCGTTCCGGACGTCAGTACGCGAGTCTGCCCGGACGTCAGGTCGGTCTGACAAATGCGCGTGGGCGGCGAGCCTTCGAGCTTGTCCATGATGACGCCGGCGAACACGGCCTGCCGGCCGTCCGGCGAGGCGTGGATGTCCGTGACATCGCTGATCTGGTTCTCGCCGGGCCGGCGCACGGCGGTATAAAACGCTTCCGCTTCTCGATAGAGGGCGGTCTGACGGAGATCTCTTTGCATGATTGCAGCTGCCACGATGTCGGAGGGGGGACGGAGTTTAACACGCACCTGTCCGCCGCCGGCCGCGCTGCACGGCGGCGAACGGGCGCTATTGATCAAGGTCCTTCCAGATAAGGTCCTGCCAGGCCAAGGTCCTCGATCGAGCTAAGGTACCGATTGGATTCCAGAATCAGGCGCGCACCGTGCCTCTCGATCAGCTCGGCGCGCCGTTCCGGAGTCTCGGTTGTACAGACCGCGCTCCAGAAGGCGGCCAGCCGTTCGCTGAGCGCGCGCAGCCTGGCTGCCTGCGCCTTATCGGACGCAACGGCCCGCAGCCGGTCGGCAGTCACCTTCCCGACACCGCTCACCGTCCTGGCTCCGACGTCGACGTAGCCGCTCGGCAGGTCGCCCTTCAGATTGACGACTTCTTTGTAGCGGATCGCACGGATGATCTGATCCACCGCCTGTCTGGCGCCCTCGACGCGCGACAGATGCTCGGTATCGGCCGCCGCATGAGGGAGCAATTCGAAGGCCTGCGGAAACTGCTTTGCCAGTTCGACATAGGGCGCCATCGGCCCGCTCACCGCGCCTTTGGCGTCAACAAAGATATCGGCGTCTACACAAACGCAGCGGACCTTGCCGCTGGCCAGCGCATCACGCAGGGCGGCGGCATCGATCACTTCGCCGCGATCGTAGTTCACGACGACTGCGCCGTCGTTCAACGCATCGAGGATCGGGCGCCCGACCAGGCCTTGGTTCGCGTACCGACCGTCGACCGGCGCGCCGAGACCCGTGTGGATGCTGATGAAGTCGGCGCCTCGCGCGGCGTCTGCCGCGGTGGCCGCGTATGTGTAGCCTTCCGACTCGCACCATTCCTCGTACCTGGCGCGCGCATGGATCACGACCTGCATGCCGAACACTTTGGCGATTTTCGCCATCTCGCGTCCGATGTTGCCGAAGCCGAGGATGGCAATACGCTTGCCTTCGAGCTTCTCGGTGGGATATTCCGCAAGATTGCGCCCGGTATCGAAATCTCCTGCGACGACCTTGCGGTGAAGTTCCGCGATCGGCAGGTCCGGCGCCGCGCGCAGCAATGCCTTGAACGCCATCTGCGCGGTGGCCCGGCTATTGAAACTCGGCGTGTTCATGAGCGGCGCCGTTCCGCCCTGCCCGCTGCCGCCGCCCCACGAAAGACTGCCCATGTTGCCGGTGCCGGCGCCGATGCGCACGCCGCCTTCTTTGAAAATCGCGCCCTTTGGAATGAAGGTGGCGGCGGCGATCAAAGCGTCGTACTGGCCGTTACCGGTTTGCGCGAGAATTTCCTCCGCCCGGCTCAGCTGCGGCTGATAGAAGAAATGGATCGTGCCGGGCGCCAAATCGCCCGCTGCGGATATCGGCCCCTGATGAAAAACACCGCCTTGCGCTTCGATGTGCGCGCGCACCGCCGACACATCGGGCCGGCCATCGGCGCCCAACTTCAAACCGACGGCATCGGCGATCAAAACGGCATAGGCCTTCCGCGGGTCGTCCTTGCGCACGCGTTCACCGGCCGCGGCGCGCGGCTCGAACCGCACACCCTGCGCGGCCAGCTGCTCCTCGATCACCACGATCTTCGCGCGGTGATAGCAATACTCGATGTTGTCGAGCAGCGCGACCACATCGCTGTGCGGGCGAATGCCGCCGATCCAGGCGCGGAAATCCCCGGACGTGCCGGGGAACGCATTGATATAGCGCGCCACGTCCAGGCCCGCTTCGTGCTCGCCGTTCGGGTGCGTCAAGCCGTCGTAGCTCAGCAGCTGCTTGGCTTTCGTGATGATCCTCACATGGACGGCCGGATCGGTAACGTCCGGATCCCGGGCCCTGAGCAGCGTCACCGCGGCGCCGCGCCGCGAGCGGTCCTCGACGCCAAGCTCGAACAGCGGATGGCGCTCCACCCATTCCTCGACCGTGGCGCGGTTGGCGATCGAGCGCCGGTTGAGATCCTGCGCGCTGCCGACGCGCTTCTGCATCGACAGGATGCCGAACGTCGTCTCGGCGAATGCCGTGTTGCTGAACGTATTGATGATGCCGCCGAGCATCTTGTCCTGCTCCGCATCGTAGAACGGCCCGAGCGCGGCGGTCTTCTCCCCGCTCAGCGGATAGCGCGGATCTTTGGGCACCGCGAGCTTGAGATGCCGCGGTATCGCCCACGACGGGTTGCGCGCGTTCTTCTCGATCAGCTCGAGCGCCTGCGGCGTGAAAGTCGCGGCGAAGTAGCCCGCGACACCGCCGATCGCCTTCTGGAACGGCATGAAGAAACACGCCCTGTCGAGCAGGCGCTGCACCAGCTCCTGCGGCCACGGCATGGCGCCGAGCAATGAAGTTCCGTCGATCAGCGCGTGATTCGATTCCGGATCCAGGTCGAGCCACTGCAGGAGGTTGCGCACGTCCTGCTCGCTGTAGGTGGTCGCGCCCGTGGTCTCGTGGCCGACGCCGACAAACAATTTGATCCCCATGTCGCGCAGCTCGCCCGCCGCCGGGATGTTGCCCTCGGCGCCGGCGAACCGCACGCGCTCCATCGAGCCGGTGGCCGCATGCTGCTGAAGCTCGAGGATCTGCGCGCCCCAGGACTGGCGGAAGAAGCCGCCCGCGCCGGCGGCCGGCGTTTCCACTTTCGGCGTATCGACGAACACGCCCTGCGCGGGATCGGCGGGGTTCATCAGGTGCAGCAGCGCGACGGTGAATCCGTTGTGGCCGCCGCCCAGCCCGACCGCCATGCGGTTCTGCTTCGGAAACCCGAAGTAACGATGGATCTCGCGCATCATGTCGAGCACGATCTTGTCGGCGGGATACCCGCGATGCATGCTGCGCTCGAGCTCCCCCGCCGTGAACGGCTCCAGGTCGCCGCCGCGGTCGTCGAGCTTGCGATAATTCGCCTCCAGCCAGGCCTCGAACTCGAATCGCAGCGCGCGCCGCTCCACCTCATCGGCGGTCATGTCGGTAATCGGCCCCACGCCGAAAAATTGATTCGACGTCCTCGCCGGCGGGCCGCTGGCGGTCGCTCTTAAAGAGGGCTCGCGCTGCGCCCTCAACGCGTCCACGGTGGCGGATGATTTCGGGGTGGCGGGTGCGGGGGGACGGGTGCTGGTCATTCCGATACCCATTTCTCGAGCGAGGTGGATGAGGTCAACGGGGTGAAGGGTCCGAGCGATTCGTGACGCGCAGGTGACGGGCAGCCGCGATGTGCCAATCGGCGAAGTAACGCGCCCGGCTGCGCTCGACGCCGAGCAGCCAGCCGTGCTCGCTTTCGCGGACCACGACCGCCGCCACGCCCGCGATAACGGTCCGCTTGGCGTGGCCCACCGGTAAACCGCCGCGCTCCAGCGAAATGAAGGCGCCCTCCGCCAGGAGTGCGGCCGATTCCACGCCGGAAAGCTCGAACCAACAAAGGTAGTCGGTGAAGAGCGCCGCGTGGACCCTCTTGTCGGGGAAGGCTGCGTTGATGCGCTCGGCGATCCCGTCGGCCTCGCCGACGGGACATTGAACCAGCCAGGAACGCGGTGAAAGCCACAGGATGCTGTGCGTGGGCGTATCCACCACTGCCCCGGCTTGGCGCGGAACGGCAAATCCTGCGGCGCCGAGAGCGGACGCCACGGCGGCGGCATCGATCGCGCTGTTGACCAGCAGGCAGCCGATGTCCGAGCGCTCCAGCAACGTCGCCTGGTTCGCAGAAAAGCCGGGCACGGGCGGGCGGGCGCCGAATTCAGTGCCGAAGACGGTGCGAGGTTGCAGCGTCATGTGTGCAGCCTTTCGTTCTTGGGATCGTAAAAAGTCGGATTGCAGATCCGCGCGCGCACGACCTCGCCCTCGCCGTAGATCGAGACTTCTTCGCCGTCCCGCTCGCGACCGCGCTCCAGCAACGCCAGCCCGACGAAACGGCCCAACGAGGGGCTGTAGCACGCGGACGTGACATACCCTTCCGTCGGGCACGGCGGCCGTGCATGCCCGGGCTTCATGATTCGCCCGCCCACCTCGAGCACGCCCTCCGACAACGTGAGGCCGACGAGCTGCTCGCGCTCGACGCTCGTCGCGAACGGCAGGCTGAGTGAGCGCTTGCCGATGAAATCATCCGTGCGTTTGGACACCGCCGCGCCCATGCCGATGTCCAGCGGCGTCGTGCGGCCATTGGTGTCGGACCCCACGTGCAGATAACCTTTTTCGAGCCTCAACCGCAGCCACGCTTCCAGACCGACGAGCCGCGGAGTCAGCTCCCGATCCGCGGCCACGAGAGCTTGCAGCAATGAGGCCGCGTAGCGCGAAGGCACCGCGATCTCATACTGCAGCTCGCCGGTGAAGCTGATGCGCGCCACGCGCGCGCGCACGCCGCCCAGAATGCCCTGACGGAATTCCATGTGCGGAAACGCCGTACCCGAGATAGCGAAGTCCGGCTCCAGGCGGCGCAAAAGCTCGCGGGCCTTTGGGCCCGCAATGGCGATCGCGGACCAGTTCGCCGTGACGACGGAGACCGCCACTTCGAAAGCGGGCCACTCCGTCTGGCGCCAGCGTTCGAGCCAGGCGCCGACCGCTTCCGCGTTGCCCGAGGTAGGACTCGCGAGAAAATGATTCTCCGCGACGCAGGTCACCACGCCGTCGTCGAAGATGACGCCGTCCTCGCGCAGCATCACCGAATAGCGGATGCGCCCCGGCTTGAGCGTAGCCATGTTCGAGACATAGAACTTGGCGAGGAATTTCGCCGCATCGGGTCCTGTGACCTCGATCTTGCCGAGCGAGGAGCCGTCGAAAACGCCCACGTGCTCGCGGACTGCGCGCATCTCGGCGGCCACGGCGGCTTCGCGGTCCACGCCATTGCGCGTGTACCAGTCCGGCCGCTCCCAGCCGAAATCCTCCATCACCGCGCCAAGCTCGCGGTTGAGCGCGTCGGCCGGCAGATAGCGGCGCGGCCGATACAGGTTCCCGCGCCGCTCATTGGCAATCGTGGCCATGCGGACCGCGGCGTACGGTGGACGGAAAGTCGTGGTGCCGACGGCGGAAATCTCGCGTCCCGTAAGCTCCGCCAGTACGGCAAGTCCATTGACGTTCGAGGTGCGGCCCTGGTCCGTGCCCATCCCGAGCGTGGTGTAGCGTTTGAGATGCTCGATGGAAGTGTAGTTCTCGCGCGCGGCCAGCCGGACGTCCGACACTTTGACGTCGTTCTGAAGGTCGACCCAGGTCTTCGCGGGCGAGCCGAAGCGGGGCAGCCACTGCGGTGTCACCGTGCCAAAACTCGCCGCTTCGATCAGCGGCGCAGGGATGGCGGACGCGCTCCGGTCGGCACCCGCCTCAGCGGCAATCGCCCGCGCAGCTTCGGCAGCTTCACGGAACACCGTTTCCAGGTCCAGCGCGCCGTTGGCTCCACCGGCGACAAACCAACCGGAAGGAAGCTCGCGACAAACGAAGAGGCTGCGCTGCTCGTCGTACGAGGGCTTGATCCCGCGATGCGCGGCCAGATGAATCAACGGGGTCCAGCCACCCGAGCTGGCCAGGCCGTCGCAGGCGATGCGATGCGATCCCCCGTCGACGCCACGGACGGTCACTCCCGTCAGGCGGCGATAGCCGGACGTCCGCTCGATCTGGCTGTCGAAGTGGCAGGGAATGCCGAGCCGATCGATCTGCGGCGCGTGAATTGCCGCGGACGAGGGACGCGTATCCACGATCGCGGCGATGTCGACGCCGGCGTGGTGGGCCGCAATCGCGGTGAGATAGGCGCTGTCGTTGTTCGTATAGAGCGCCAGCCGCCGCGCCGGAGCCACGGCGAATTCGCCGATAAGCCGGCGGACCGAGGAAGACAGCATGATGCCGGGACGGTCGTTGCCCTCGAACAGCAGCGGCCGATCGATCATGCCGGTCGCCAGCACGATGTGCCTGGCTTTGAGCTTCCAATGACGCTCGCCCCGCACACCCCGCTCGTCATGCAGGGATTCCACGAGCGTGCACACGTTGTTCTCGTACGCCGCCGTCACCAGCGTCGAAGGCAGCAGGGTGACCGAAGCATCCGCCGCCAGATCGGCGGCCACGGTGCGACTGAAGGCCAGCGCCGGGTGGCCGTCGATGCGCGCCTCTTCCCACAACAAACAACCGCCGGGCATCGGCTGGTCGTCGGCAATGACTACCGTCAGCCCCCGGCCTTGCAGAGCGCGGGCCGTCATCAGGCCCGCCGGACCGGCGCCGATCACCAGCACATCGCACGTCGCATGCCGGTGTTGGACCACACGACGGTCCGCCCCTTCCCGTGGCCGTCCGAACCCGGTGGCGCGGCGAATGGCCGGCTCGAACAGTCCCCAGCTCGGGCTCTTGAATGTCTTGTAGTAGAAACCGGCGCCGAGAATTCCCGCGGCGAGCTGCACCGCCGCGCCGATGTCGAACGCGGGCGACGGCGAGCCCCGGACCGGGCTGGCCTTGAGCCCGGCGACCAGGCGGACCTGTCCGGCGTGGATCGCCGGCGCATAGCCGTGCGCGTCCTCGACGGCCAGCATCGAATTGGGATCCTCGAGACCGGCGCCGAAAAAACCGCGCGGGCGGTGGTATTTGAAGCTGCGGCCGATGAGGCTCACGCCGTTGGCGATCAGCGCCGAGGCCAGCGTGTCGCCGGGATGTCCGCGGAATGTTTGTCCATCGAAAGAGAACTCGAGCGTGCGCGAGCGTTCGATCACGCCACCCTCACTCAGACGATAGCCGCCGGCGCGCGCGCTCATGGCCCCTCGAACGACCGATCGAAGCGGACCACGTCCCTGATCTCGTGGGTGACCGAATCGCGGCGCACCTTGAACCATTGTCCGCAGCCGAGCGCGCAGCACCATTGTTCCGCGAGCAGTCCCTTCGGGTTGCTGCGCATGAAGAGATAGTCCGTCCACTCGTGGTCGGTCACGGTGTGCGGCTCGAGGGAACGGACGATGTCCGCTTCGCCGCCGTACGCCAGCTCTTCTTCGGTGCGCTGCTCATGGCAGTAGGGACATCGGATGACGATCATTCGCGGCGCGTCCTCAGTGAGCGATGCCGGCGGCGGCGCCTTCGTCGACCAGGCGGTTGCTGCGGAAGCGGTCGAGGCCGAACTTCTCCGCGAGCGGATGCTGCCGGCCGGTTGCGAGCGAATGCGCGAGCATCAGCCCGCCCGCCGGGATCGTCTTGAATCCCCCGGTGCCCCAGCCGCAGTTGATGAACAGATTGTCGATGGGCGTGGCGCCGAGGATGGGCGAGCTGTCCGGCACGATGTCGACGATGCCCGCCCAATGGCGCATCAGGCGCAGCTGACCGAAGATCGGGAACATCTCGACGGCGGCGGTGACGACTTTCTCGATGGTCGGAAAATTTCCGCGCTGGCCGTAGGAGTGGTAGAGATCGAGCACGCCGCCGATCACCAGCTCGCCCTTCTGCGTCTGGTTGATGTACACGCCGGTCCCGGGCGAGATCACCACATGATTCAGCAAGGGTTTGATGGGCTCCGACACCATGGCTTGCAGCGCGTGGCTGGTGACGGGCAACCGGAAGCCGGCGAGCTTCGCGATCACGCTCGAATGTCCGGCCACCGCCATGCCCACTCGATCGCACGCGATGCGGCCGCGCGAGGTCAGTACCGCATGGATGCGCCCGCCCTGCTTCTCGAAGCCTGTGACTTCGCAGTTCTGGATGATGTCCACGCCGAGCCGGTCGGCCGCTCGCGCAAAGCCCCACGCGACCGCGTCGTGGCGGATCGTGCCGCCGCGCCTTTGCAGGAAGGCGCCCAACACCGGATAGCGCGCGTCACCATCGACGTTCAGCTGCGGCATCATCCGCCGCACCTCAGCGCGATCGATGATCTCGCCGTCCACGCCGTTGCACGCCAGCCAGTTCGCCTTGTGGTGCGCGAACTCCATCTGATGCTGGCTGTGGATCAGCGTCAGCCAGCCGCGCTGCGACAGCATGATGTTGAAGTTGATGTCCTTGCCCAGGCCCTCGTACAGGCGCAGCGCGAGGTCGTACAGCGCCGCGCTTTCCGGGAACATGTAGTCGGAACGCACATTGGTGGTATTGCGTCCGGTATTGCCGCCGCCGAGCCAGCCTTTCTCGACCAGCGCGACGTGGGTGACGCCATATTTCTTTGCGAGATAGTAGGCGGTCGCCAGACCATGACCGCCTCCGCCAATGATGACGACGTCGTAGCCGGGCTTGGGTGGAGGCGAACGCCACGCCGGCTCCCAACCGGTGTTGCCGCGCAGTGCCTGACGGACGAGGTTGACGAAGGAGTAGTGGCGCATCGGGTCAGCCGCAACGGCCCAAACTGTAATGGTCGCTCCCCTGTCGCCCTGTGCCGCACCGGGCCGAACGGAAATCAGAGGCAGGGAAACTGCATTGCATGATGTCGGCTTTATTCATCTGTGGCCTGCGGGCCGAATGGCCGTCGGCACAAGCATTGCCGATGCCAATCGGGGGCGGATTGTTTAAACTCGGCGCCCCTCATGAATATTTGCGACATCGCCGCTCTCCTCTCCTCCACGCCATGACGGCCCGGGCGCGCAAACTGACTTCGGCCGGCGGCGGACGGCCCCGGACTCCGCACCTCTCGCTCGGCATCCTCCTCGCCGAGCACTTCACGCTGTCGAGCTTTGCCGTGTTCACGGACCTCATGCGGCTCGCGGCGGACGAAGGCGATCTCAGCCGGCAGGTGAAGGTGACCTGGTCGGTGATGAGCAGCCGGGCGGCGCCCACGCGCGCCAGCTGCGGGGTCACCGTCAGCCGCACCAGCGAGCTTGTCGATCCGCGCAAGTTCGACTACATCGTAGTCGTCGGCGGCGTGCTGCATGCCGGCCCGCAGATCGACGCGGCGACCGAAGAGTATCTGCACCAGGCGGCGCGCGCGGGGGTGCCGCTCATCGGCATGTGTACCGGAAGCTTCGTGCTCGCGCGGATCGGTTTGATGCACGACCGCTGCTCGTGCGTGAGCTGGTATCACTACCAGGACTTCCTCGACGAGTTTCCGGGTCAGGCGGTGGTTGCGGATCGGATATTCCTCGTCGATCGCGACCGGATCACCCTGCCCGGGGGCGCAGGCGCTGCGGACCTCGCGCTATATCTCATCAAACGACATCTGGGACAGGCGGTTGCGCAGAAGGCGCAGGAGATCCTGCAATTCGACCGCATGCGCGTCGGCAATGAACCGCCGCCGCATCCGCCCATCACGGCGAGCGTGCCGAACCCGAGCGTGCGGCGCGCGTTGCTGCTCATGGAGCAGAACGTTTCCCGTCCGCTGACCATCATGGCGCTGGCCAACGAGCTGGAGTTGTCGTCGCGACAGTTCGAGCGGCTGTTCCGCGGCTCGCTCGGACAAAGTCCCGCCGCGGTCTATCGCACGGTGCGGCTGCGTTATGCGGCGTGGCTGCTGATGCACTCGGGCCAGTCGATCACGCAGATCGCGCTCAATTCCGGCTTTTCCGACGGCCCACACTTCTCGCGACAATTCCGCCGGGCTTACGGCTTTCCGCCCTCCCGTCAGCGCATGACGCCCATACCTCCGCCGGGAGAAGTGGAGCGCGCCGCGGCCCGGATCTTCGGCTAGCCCGCATACGAATCCGTATGCAACTGGCGGGTAGTGCTGTAGACTACCTCCGCCTTCTCAAGGAACGAGAACGTGAAGTCCAGGGAACTCAAGAAACGCCTGACTGCAATGGGCTGGTGGGATACCTGCAAGGGGTCCAGGCATGAGAAATGGACCAATGGTATTCACTCCGTTGCCATTCCCAGGCATCGGGAAATCGCCGAGGGAACGGCACAGGCGATTTTGAAGGAAGCGGCGGAATACGGGCATTCGGACGGGAAAGCACCATGATCTTCGAAGGCAGAGTCATCGCCCCCGCACGCGCAGGGCGCTATTGGGAAGTCAGAATCCCTCAATTGGGCGTGTTCACGCAGGGCCGGTCCGAAAAGAACGCCTATGCGATGGCCGTCGATGCGCTGGAAACCCTCGTCGATGAGAAAGGGTTCCATGCACACGCGAGTCCCACGAGCGGCGGACGCTTCCTGATCCGCGCCAACGACTCCCGCCCTCTGGTGGCCCGCTGGCTGTATCGGATGCGCGTGGACAAGGGATTGACGTTGCGAGAAGCCGCGGCACGCATGGGCGCGACCTCTTCGGAGGCCTGGGCGCGCTACGAGAGCGGACGCGCCTCACCTACGATGGACAAACTTACCGAGCTCGTCCACGCCGTGGATCCCGGCGCGGATTTCGTGCTCAGAAAGGTTTCGGCGCCGCTTCCCCGTTAGCTGCCGGCGCTTACGGCTGGCGGGGCTTGGAGAAGGGAATGTAGGACTTCTCTTCCTCCACCGGCGGGTCCACGGGTCTGGTGAACAGCGGATTGAGGGGCAGCGCGGTGCGGTCGACGACCGCGCCGTCCTTGATGACGCTGTTGATGCTGCGATAGTTCGCCGCCGACTGCAGCGGATTTTTGTCGAGGATGAGCAGGTCGCCGACTTTGCCGGCCTCGAGCGTGCCGAGATCCTTGTCTTTCTGATACGCCACGGCGATGTTCTTCGTCGCCGCCTTCAGCATCTCCATCGGCGCGCAGCCCATTTCTTCCATCGCCTCGAACCAATAGAAGTGGCCGGTTCCCAGGCTCCCCAGGTTGTGCTCATCGGGCGCGTTCATCCAGGACTTGCGCTTTGGCCCGTCGATGATCGCTTCGGCCGCGAGCACCATGCCGTCATTGGCGACCATCAACGGGAGCCCGGCCTTGATCATGTTGCGCGCATTGACGTTTGCGGACTGCCAGAACGTCCACGACGCATCCGACACGTTGTTCCTCAGCCATTCGAATCCCTTCTCGGTCCACGGGAAGATGACCGCGCCGGTCTTGCGTTGGGCCATCAACTGCAGCGTCGATTCGGGAATCGGCACCGGCCCCGAGATATTGCAATGGGTCACCAGGTCGCAGCCGGCTTCCACCGCCAGCCGCAGTCCCTCGCCCGACATCGTATGAGCCTGCGCGGTAATGCCCGCGCGATGCGCCTCATCGACCATGGCTTTCTGCTGCTCGAGTGAGAAGGCGAGGAATGCGCCGCTCGACGCGCCGAAATGCTCGTTCGAGCCGTACTTGATGAAATCGATGCCCTTGGCGATGTAGGCGCCAACTTCCTTCGCAACTTCCGCGGGTGAGAGCCACATGAGGTGGCGGCCGACGTTCTCGACCCACATGGCGTTGATCCTGCGGGCCATGGTGCTGCTGGCGATCTCGCCGGCTTTGGCGTTGAAATCCGGGGAGAACGGGCCATCGAAACCGATGATGTTGCCCGCACAGAAGATGCGACTGCCCGGCACCTTTCCGTCCCGGATCCGGTCGCGCGCGATCATCAGCGGGCGGCGCGGTCCCCACGTGTCGAACACGGTCGTCAGCCCGTTCTTGAGCGACACCTGCGCGGACTCGATGATGACGTCGTCATAGTGGTCCATATGGCGCACGAGACGCTCGAGATCGGTGGACGCGCCGAACAAATGGACATTGGCGTTCATCAGGCCGGGGATGACGTATTTGCCGCGCGCGTCGATCTTGTGCGCGTTGCCGGGCACCGCCGCCTGCCGGCCGACGGACACGATCCGCCCGCCATCGATCACGAGGGTCCCGTTCTCGATCGGCGCACCTCCGTTGCCATCCAGAATGGTCGCACCCGAAATGGCCAGCGCCTTGCCCCGGCCCTTGTCGGTCCGGGCGGCACTGCGGGCGATCTGCGAGGAGGTCGCGGCCACCACGCCAGCGGCGGCGGCCTGGGTGAGGAATTCACGACGGGTGGACATGCGGCGTCTCCGAAGGCTGCCCCAAGCAGGCGGGGCCGAAGTCTACTACTTCCAGGGTCGAATCGGCCCTCAGCCATCAAAAGTCATAGCTGAGCTGCAGCCCGATGGTGCGCGGACGCAGGGGGTGGCCGTAGAACCCGCCGACTCCGGCGGCCGTGCCTCGGAGCACGAAGGCATCGTCGTTGGTGATATTGCGCACCAGAAGGTCGATATTGACGTTGTGGACCACGAGCCTCGCCGAGGCATCGAGCTTCACATAGTCGCCCGCCTTGCTGCCCGCTGATTGCGGTAACGTGCCGTAGAAGGCACCGATATAGGTGGCATCGGTGCGCACCGAGAGCTTCTGACCGGCAATCGCGAAGTCGTACTGCAGGCCCAGATTGGCATTGACCTCGGGTGCGCCCGGCAGCCTGGCTCCGGCGCGAAGTCCCTGCGCCGGCACATCCTGCGTGAGGTGCGCGCGAATCCAGGAGCCGCCGACGTCGACACGGAACGCCTGAGTCAGCTGCATGTTCGCTTGAAGCTCGGCGCCCTCGGAGCGCGCGGCACCCGCATTGGCGACATAGTTGAGACCGCAGCCCGAGCCGTCAGTCGAGCCTATGGTGCCAGGCGCAAAGATGGTCACGGGCATGTCGGACCAGTCCATGCGAAAGACAGCGCCCGTGATGGCCACGCGACGGTCCAACAATGCGAACTTCCCGCCGATCTCGTAGCTGTCCACGTTGTCGGAGTCCACCCGCCGCGTCGAGGCCAGCGAGTTGGAAGTTCCATCGAGAATGCCGTCGCCATTGATGTCGCAGACGCCGGCCGGCAGTCCCGACGTCGGCCGGCCGACGCGGAAACCCTGTGACCAGCCGGCATAGACCAATGCGTCCGGATCGATCTTGTAGCTCAGGTTGGCGCGGAAGGTCGTTCCCGATGCCTTCGCGTCGCCGCCCTCGTGAATCCCGTTCGCGCCGTAGAGCGTTCCGGCGGCATCCAGCCGGTAGCTTCGTTTGTATTCATACGCCCGCACCCCTCCGGTCAGCGTCCAGCCGTGGACGAACTCCCACGATGCCTCGCCGAAGGCGGCTCTCTGCCGCAGCGAGCGCCGGTCGTTATACGTGCCCAGGAATCTTCCGGCGGCGGCGAAGCGGTAGTAGTCGTAAAGAGCCGCATCGTCGATGTCCTCGGCGTACAGGCCGCCGAGGAAATTCCAGGCTCCCGTCAAGTGCGTGGCAATGCGAATCTCGCCGACGTTCTCTCCATGGTCGCTCGGCGCGCGCAGCGACACCGGCGATGGCGCGCCGCCGACGCTCAGGAGACCGGCGCTGCCACTGATGCTGAAGGGGTAGACGAGCATCGAGCCGCTGTCGATGTTCGAGTAGCTCGCGAGCAGGTCCGCCCAACCGAGGTCGTACTCCACCGTCGCATTGGCGATGTCTATATCGGTGTCGAACACTCCGCCCGTTTGCCCGCGGACCACTTGCTCCGGCGCCACCTGGAGCGTCAGCTGCTCGTACGGCGCGCTATTCGCTCCCGCAAAGCCGTCACGCTCGGTCTTCTGCGACAGGTAGCTGACCGTCAGCCGTAAATCGTCGGTGGGGCGAAACAACGCAGCAACGCGTCCGCCGGCATACGTGGCCTCACCCACCTCCTCCGCATCCGTCGCGAAGGCCTGCGCGCCGTAGATAGCGACCGCCGACTGGAAAGCGGCGTCGGAGCCTGCGCGGTTGCGATAAAAGCCGCTGTCCTCGTACCGATACGCCGTCGCGCGCAGCGCCAGCTTGTCCTTGATCAGGGGAATGTTGCCCACGGCCTGCACGTTGTAGTTGTCGCCGCCCGTTCCGGAAGTAACCGAGTAGCCCGCGGCCACGCGGCCCTCGAATCGGTCCGGCTTCGGGGCGACCGGGATCGTTCGCACCGCACCGCCCATCGAAGAGTTCCCGAAGGCGGTGCCCTGCGGCCCGCGCAGCACCTCGACACGTTCGATGTCGACGAGCTTCAGATCGACGTTCGAGCCGCCGCCGATGCCCGCCGTATTGGTCGTGGGCGTTTCGCCGAAGTACGTGGCGACCGTGGTGCCGGAAGAAAAGTTCTGGGACTGTGTAGTGGTCTCGAGGCCGCGGATCACGATGGTTTGTCCGGCGCGGCCTTCCACCTGATTGGCGCCTGGAATGTTGCGCAGATAGTCCTCGGCGCTGACGAGGCCGCGCCGGTCGATGTCCTCCGCGGTGACCACGGCAATACTGATCGGCACATCCTGCAGACGCTCGGTGCGCTTGGTGGCGGTGACGAGAATCTCGTCCAGCCTGGCGCCGGAGTCGCTCTGCCCATTCGAGGCGGAATTCTGCTGCTGGGAAGATGGCGATGGGGCTTGATCCGTGCGGCCGCCGCCACTTTGTGACGATTGAGAGCCTTCCCGTGCCAGCCACAGGGCGCCGTTTGTCTTGGCCGCGCCTGTGGAGGAAACCGGCGCCGCGATGCCCGAGTCCTTGCCCGCCGACAGCACCACGGTGCGCTCATCGACGAACTTGTGCCGAAACGGCGTGCTGGCCAGCAACCGCGTCAGCGCCTCATCCACGCTCAAGCGCGCGCTGAGCGCCGGCGCGCGATAGCTCGCGACGAGGGGCGGATCGAAGAGCACATTGATGTTGGTTTGCGTGCCAACCGCGCGCAGCGCATCGGCCAGCGGCTGCGCCGGCAGATTGAACTGCTCCATGACCTGGGCACTGACCGCCGAGGCGGCGCCCATCAGAATGGTCGCCGCCATCAGGCTGCAAAGCTTTCGCAAGCCTTCGTACATTGTTCTATCCCCCCAGGCGCATATGCGGCGCCGATGTCAGTGATGTCGGGGAGGTAGACACCGCGATACGGTGCGGTCCTCAAAAATAATCCAGTCCTCATTCCCGCGGCATCACCGCAACGCCCGCCAGCATGATCCGGTTGGAGGACTCCACGTGCTGCAGGCGGTAGGTCTCGGCCATCGCCCGGGCAAAACTCAAGTTGTCGCCGGCCCGGAACACGCCGCTCACGCGAACGCGCGCGGTCTGGGGCTGCTCGATGGCCAGTTTGACGGCGCTATAGCGGTTCAACTCCTCGATCGCGTCGGAGAGCGGTGTGTTGTCGAAGGCCACCTGGCCGCGCTGCCACGCGGTGACTTTGTCGAGCACGGGTGTATCGAGGCTCGGCGGCCGTTGGCCGGTGAATGTCAGGCGCTGACCTGGAGTGAGGATGAGCGGCCGTTCGCGGCTGTCCGAAGCTTCGTGATCCGGATCGGCTTGCGCCACCGCAGTCGGGGCGACGGCGACTCTGCCGTCGACCAGCGTGACCGACAGGCGCTGCTCGTCGCGGCGCACGACAAACGAGGTCGCCAGCGCCGTGATCCTGCGGTCCGCGGCAGTAACGACAAACGGACGGTTGGGCGTGTCCCTGGCCACCTCGAACAGCGCTTCACCGCTCTCGAGATGCAGATGGCGCTGGTGTTTGTCGTAGTCCACCACGACGCGCGTTCCGGTGTTGAGGAACACGCGCGTGCCGTCCTGGAGCGTCAGGGTGCGCTGCTCGCCGATGTCCGTCGTGACCGCGCCGCTGCGGAAATAGAGTGCCGTGCCGAGCACCGCCAGCGCCGCGACGGCGGCCATCGCCATCGTGGCGCGGGTAAAACTGATGTGAAAGCCCGGCCGCTCCCAGCGGGCCACGCGCTCGGCTGGACGGCGATACAGCCGCGCGGCGCGTTCCCAGGTCTCGGTGGCCATCTCGAAGGCGACGGCATGGTCCGGACGCTCGGCGAGCCAGAGGCGGAAGCCTTTTTCCACGTCCGCGGTGCGGTCCGGATCCTGCAGGTTCGTCAGCCACGCGGCCGCTTCCGCGCAAACCTCCCGCGCAGGCCGGTTGCCGGCCGTGATCTCGCTGGCGCTCATTTCGGATATACCTCCTCCATGAGAATCGCGATCGCGCTGGCGATCTGCTTCTCGACGGTGCTGACGCTGACGCCGAAGCGCTCGGCGATCTGCGCCCGGCTCAGGCCGTCGAGCCGGTACATGAAGAACACTTCCCGCAACTGGCGACTCACGCGATCGAGCCGCTCGCGCATGCGCTTCAAACATTGCTCAGCTTGCAGCATCTCGTCGGGGCTCGGCGCGGTGTCCAGGATGACGAAATCCTCGACGGCCTGGTCGGCGTGCGGATGGCGGCGCGTATAGCGATGCGCGTTCGAATCGAGCCGCAGAACGGTGCGCACCAGGAATGCCTCGGGCTCGCGGACCTTGCGGCCCTGTTTGCAATAGCTGTGCATCCGCAGGAAGGCATCCTGGATGAGATCCTCGGCATCGTCCGTGGTGCGTCCGCGGCTGCGCAGCAGCTTCTTCATGCGGCTGAAATAGGTCGCGAACGGGTCCATTGCCCGACGATGGCACGAACGTGCGGCGCTTGCCAGCCGGCAATGCGGCGAAAAGCCTGTTTTTACCGCGCGCAGAGGAGTTTTACGGGTTGGCGGGCGCTGCGGTGTCTACTCCTGGATCACCGCAGCGTATCCGAGCCCGCGACCCGCCCCATCTTAGTCTTTGTTCTTGAAGCTATACGCCGGCGGCTCCTGCCCATGCAGGTAATGGACGAAGAAATCCCAGGTCTTGCGCGCTCCGTAATTGGTCTTGAACCGGTGCGACTCGTTCGGGAAGTAGTACATCTCGAAGTCCTTGTCCGCCTTGACCAGGCTGTCGATGACCTGGAGCGTCGTGCCGGGCAGTACGTTCTCGTCCAGCTCGCCGAGCATGATGAGGAGCTTGCCCTTGAGATTCTTCGATTGGACCGTGTTGTCATTGTTGGTGTAGTTGACCGGCCGCTCGTCCGGACGCGACTTGAGCACGCCGCCGTTCGCGTAGCGCACACGCCCGTGATACGCCTCCCAGTGCGAGTCCGGATACATGCTCGGGATACTGCCCATGCCGACGAGCGAAACGCCCACTTTGAAGAAGTCGGGGAATTCGAACATCCCGCGAAATGTCGTGAAGCCGCCGTAGGAACCGCCGACGATGCCGACGCGATTGATGTCCATCCACGGATTCTTCTTCGCCAGCCCGGTGATCGCCGCGACGTGATCCTCGAGGCCGACCGTATTGAGGTTGCCGTTCGAATAGTGTGAGAACTCACGCGAGCGGAAAGTCGTGCCGCGCGCATCGACGATCACGGAAGCCATGTTCAACTCGGCCGTGCCGGCCGCGCGCTGAGAAACAGCCGTTACGAAGTTGTGCGGCACCACCGCCGTGAGCGGGCTCGCGTACTGCTGGTCGACGATCGGATAAGTCTTCCCCTTTTCAATTTTAGGCGGCTTGTAGACCACGCCGTACACATCCGTCTTGCCGTCGGCCGCTTTGGCAACGAACGGTTCCGGGTTGCGCCAGCCGGCGTCGTACAGCGCCTTGGCATCGGCCATCTCGAAGATCTTCGGTGCACCGCCGTCCGTCGAGACGATCGCCGTGCGCGTCGGATCGTCGATGCGCGAGTAGTTGTAGACGGCAAAGCGTTTGTCCGGCGACAAAACTTCATAAGCCTCGGCCGCGGCGGAAGCCCACACCTCGTTCGCCGGCGTCGTCACCATGTGGTCCGCCTGCTCGGGCGTCAGCAATTTCAGCTCGCTCCCGTCGTAGTTCACCCGGTACAGGTACCGATGGTACGGATCACCCGGATCCTTGCCGCTGGCCGTGAAGTAGATGCGCTCGCGGTCCTCGTCAACGCCGATGAGATCGCGCACCAGCCACTCGCCCTCGGTGACCTGGTTCTTCAGTTTGCCGGTCGTGCCGTCGTAGAGATACAGATGGCCCCAGCCGCTGCGCTGGGAGAACCACAGGATACTGTTCGACTTGCCGAGCCAGCGCACGTTCGGCGGATTGTACGGCGTGGAGTTCAGGTCCATGCGCGGGGACATCTGCTCTTCCATCACCGGGCGCGCCTTGCCGGTATGCAAGTCGATCTCGAAGAAATACGCCGCACCTTTGTTGTCGCCGTAGGCGATCGCGCGCAGCTTGCCGCCCGCCTCGTCCCACCAGGAGTCCGCAAGCGCCGTCCAATCCTGGTGCAGGTACAGCAGCTTCTCGTACGGCAGGTCCACGCGGACCTTGCGCCCCGTCGGCACATGGATGATGAACCAGTCGAGCTTCGCCGGCTCCTCGCCGGTCAACGGAATGCGCGGCGTATGGATCTTGGGCCGGAAGCTCCCGTCGGCCGGGCTCGATTCCATGAACGGATATTCGGCCACGTGGCGATCATCGAGCCGCGAAACGAGCACGTACTGCGAGCCGGGCGCCCAATGCGAAGCCATGGGGACGAGCGGTTTGCCCGCGCGCTCGCGCGGAATGTACGAGGCCGTCCAGTTGCCGTAGTAGATGCCATAGCCAAAGTGCGGCTGGCCGTCCTGAGTCAGCCGCTGCTCCGCGCCGCCTCCTTTGAGGTCCACGCGAACGATGTTGGCATTCACGGTCTTGATGCCCCAACGGCCGTCGGGCGAGACCAGCACGCCTTCGCGAACCGGCTCGTCGCGACGCTCGCAGGCCAGTGGCGCGCGCCGGCACTGGTACTTGTGATCCCCAACGGAGAAGCTCATGCGGGCGCGCTTCTCTGCGAAGGCGAGGTTCGAGAGCGCGAGCTTGGCGGCATCGATCTCTTTTTCTCCCTGCCGCTTCAACTCGGCCGCGAGCGCCTGATGGTCGAACGCGCTCGACTTCCCGCCGCTGGAGGCGTCGACCACCGTGAACTCATGGCCCTGCGCCGTATCGCGCTGGTACCAGAACAGATGATCCTCGCCTTCGATCCAGTGCGGCTTGACGAACAGGTTCTTCACCCGCTCCGCGGCGTTCTTCTTGTACCACTTCTCGGCGTTGGCGTAGTGCTCCGCGGTGATCTGCGGGGCCCCCGAACGCGTCTCAGGCTGGCACGCGGCCAACAAACCGACGCAGAACAGCATCGCCCCGGCCCCAAAGTATCGCGTGATCATGACTTTCCCCCAATTGCGGATCGGACCCGGACCCGTCCGCTCAAGACGGGTCCAAAACAAAGCTCTTGGCCGGGTGGACAAACCCAACCTTCTTATTGTGCGACGATCGGCGCGACGATCGGTGCCGCAAAACCCGGCATCAGTCCGCCACGCGGTGCATCGGAAACACCAGGTTCAGCACGTTGGTCGCGCGGCCCTGCCCGTCGTCGCCGAAGAACGCCGTATCGACGACGCCCCGATGTTTGTCAGGCCCGCCGGGCGGCTTGACCAGGAAACGGTCGCCGCCGAGCGGCGCCAACGTCGCCGTCGTCCCGGTCTCTTTCCCGCCGGACCGGCTGACCATGCGCACCTTCAGCGTGTTCCCATCCCCCTGAGCCACGTGCCACTTGCCTCCCAGCTCCTCATAGACGCCGATGTAGCGCTTCGGGTTCACCGGGCCCAATGGATTCTGCGGGACATCGATGGCCGGTTTGTCGAAGCCGAAAGCAGTCTGCAGGATGTCGCCAAAAGCGACCTTGGCAAGCTCGGCCATCGCCGAATGAGTGTTCACGACGAACGCGATCACGCCCTGGCGCTCGGGGAACCAGTACAGGAACGAAGTCGCGGTGAGCGAGGTGCCGCCGTGGCCCCAGACCTTCACGCCATTCCAGGTGCCCATGCAGGGACCGATGCCCCAGCCGTCGCCGTACTTGCGGGTCGGCACATCGACCTGCCGTGTCATCATCTGCTCGACCGAAGCGGCCGACAGGATTCGCGCGCCGGAATCCGCCACGCCTTTCCTGACGAAGATCTTGCCGAAGCGCGCCAGGTGCGCGGCGCTGAGCGCGAAACACGCGCCCGAGGGCGTGCGCCCGCGGGCCATCGTGAAGACCGGGTCGATGATCTCCGGCTTGCCGCCGCCGTCCGGGACATGATGGCCGGCGGAAATCTTCTGATACAGCACATCGGCTTCGAGGAGCGCAGCCTGGGTCAATTGCGCCGGCTGCAGGATCCGCTCGTGCATCAATGTTTCCCACGGCTTGCCGGTGACGCGCGAGGCCACGTGCCCCGCGACGCAGATGCCGGCGTTGGAGTAGCCGAAGTATTTTCCCGGCGTGAAGTTCTGCGGCAGCGTCTTGAGGCTGTCGACGTAGCGGCCGAGCGCATCGTCGCCGCCGCCGAAATAGACGTACAGGCCGTTGTCGAGGCCCGAGGACATCGACATCAGGCGCCGCAGCGTCAGCGTCCTGCTCGCCTGCGCATCGGCAACGGCGAACGTCGGCAGGTAGTTCTTGACTGGCGCATCGAGATCGAGCTTCCCCTCCTGGACGAGGGACATCGCGATCGCCGCGTTGAATACCTTCGTCACCGATCCGATCTGCATCAAAGTATCGGTGGTCATCGGAATGCGGCGCTGCGCGTGGGCGAGGCCGGCGGCGAAATCGATCTGCTGGTCGCCTTTGATGAGCGACAGCTGCGCGCCGACCGCGCCGCTGCGCTTGACCACGTCGTCAAAAAGCCGCCGCAGCGCCCTCTCGTCCATTGCGGACGATGCGGCCGGGGTTGCCGCCTCCGCCCGCCCCGACGAACCGCCGGGGAAAACCCCGGCCAACACGGGCGGCAGAATACCGACTCCCAAAGCCGCGGCGCCGGTGGACCGGACGAATTGACGTCTGTTCATCACACACCTTCTCAGTCGATCGAATGGCTGCCGCCGCTGAAGCGCGAAAATACCGACAGGCACAGCGACGCGCGCATCAGAGCCCGCCCGCCCTGCCGGCGCGCCGCGGATCCGTGCTCGCGCTCAACAAACCGGTCTGCGCGTCGCGCCAAGCCTGCTGGTACGAGCCCATGTGCCAGTCGTACGGCGGAAGCGGCGACGCTTTCGCGCCGAGCTTCGCCAGGTCCCGCACCACTTTCTCCGGAATGCGCGTCTCGATCTCGATCGAATAGTCATCGCGCATCGGCAGCATGCGCGGCAGGACGGCGGCCTCGTACGGATCGAAGCGATAGTCGAGCACGTTCGAGATCATCTGCGGCACGGTACAAAAGACATTGCCCGGCGAGCCGAGCGAATGCACGGGCTTGCCGCCCTTCATGATCATCGTGTTGCTCATCACGCAGCGCGGCCGGCTGCCGGGCAGGCCGAGCCAGCCGGCGATGGAATAATTCATGGTGAACTCCACGCTGCTGCCGCACATCGGCGCGCCGCCGACGACCATGCCCGGAATGCCGCCGGACTGCAGCGTGTTCATCATCTGCACCCAGTTGCCCTGCGCGTCCACGCAAGACAGCTCACAGCTTCCGGAAGGCTGCTTCAGCCTGCCGTCTTTGCCAGCCGGCACCCAGCCGAACGCTCGCAGCTGCGAGGGATTGGTCGTGAGTTCGACGTGCCGCGTCAGATCGATGCCCGGCTTGGGCCGCGATCTTTTGAGGATGGTGGCCAGGCTGGCGAGATAGTCCTCCGACAGCCAGACATCGAGCGGCTGCTCGAAGAACTTTGGATCATTGAGCAGGCCGCATTCGAATTCCGCGCGGCGCAGAGCCTGGGCCATGTAGTACAGGCTGTCGGCGGATTCGCTGTAGTGGCCGAGCGAGCTTGCATCCACATGGCGCAGGATCCCCAGCACGATGGCGCAGAACACCGCCTGCCTTTCCGGCGGCGGACACTGCAGGATCTCGTAATCCTTATGTTTGTAGCGCAGCGGCTCGTCCCAGCGCGGCGGGTTGGACGACAAATCCTCGATCTTGATGTTCCAGCCGATCCGGTTGGCGAGCGCCACGAAGTCGCGCGCCCACGGGCCGTGGGTGAAATACTCCGGGCCTTCGTCGGCGAGGCCGCGCAAGGTCTTCGCCAGCGCCGGGTTCTGCCACTTCTCGCCCACCGACGGCGTGAATCCATTCGGCGCATAGAGCGCGCGCATCGAAGGAAAGTAAGTGTTCGCGGCAAGCTCCCACTCGGCGACCGCGCGCTGGAACTCATCGACGTAGAAGCCGTGCTCGGCCCAGGGGATCGCCGGCTCCACCAGCGACTTCCACGGTTTGGTGCCGAACCGCGCATGCATGGCCTGCATGCCGGGCATGAAGCCGGGAATACACGCCATGTCGGTGACTTTGATGCCGTCCGGCGGATACGGGCGGAACGGTGGCAAATCCGGATGCAGCGTTCCCATGCTGTTGAGGTGGTAGACCTTGCCGGTCTTGGCTTCCCAGTACAGCACGCTCACGGTGCCGGTATGGTTGGTCATTTCGAGCTGGACGGTGGCCTGCGTGATGGAGCCGGCCACCACCGCGTCGATGGCATTGCCGCCCGACTTCAGCACATCGAGCATGGTCTGCGTCACGATCGGGCTCTGGCTGCTGGCGACGGCGCGCTTGCCGTGCACGATCTCCTTCGGTCCCTGATGCGACAGCGGCGGCTGCGAACCTTTGGCGCCAGGCGCGGCGGCTGCCGTCCCGGAGGCACCCGCGAGACCCGTCGCGGCCAGCCCCACCCCGGCCTGCTGAATGAAGGTACGCCGATCGGTCGTCATGGAATCCTCCAGTAGATCGAGCCTCGAGGGTCAGCGCAGTCCAGTGAAGACAGCGCCTGCGGGCGGAAGTTCGCGCAGCGGGGCTTCGCGAAATACGATGGCCGCAGGTAGGAGTGTTCGGTACGGACCCCTGCTCTGGCCGCGGTCACGGTGGGTCAGATCGCCTTGTCCAGGAACTTTCGTACCACGGGCACTACCGTGCCGGGATCGGTGAAAACCGAGTGATCGCGGCCCTCGATCTCGGCGACCTGCCATCCCATCCGCTCCAGATCGCGGCGGCGCTCGTGGATCGTTTTGCCGAGGGTGATCATCACCCCGCCAATGTCTACCTCGTCCTTGGTGCCGACGAAGGCCATCCGGGGACACTTGATGCGTCCGACGGCGTCGGCCTCGTGCCACCCTTGAAGGCTTTCGTAGAACGTGACGTATTGCTCGACCGGCTGGCCGGTGCGGGACTCTGCCTTGGCGGCTCGCGCGCGCACGCCGCGCAGAATGTCGGCGTACTGTCCGCCGAGCGGCGGCCAGCCGCCGCAAACGAGTGCCGCGACGCGGTCGGTCCGCGACGCGAGCTGCAGCCCGATCACTCCACCCCAGGAAAATCCCCACCACGCGAATCGGTCGAACCCGGCGGCGTCCGCTACGGCCAGCAGATCGTCGCAGACGCGCCGTGCAGTCAGCTCGCTGACGGGAATCGGTTTGCTCTGGCCGCGCCCCGGTCCCAAGTTCGGATAGTCCATCGTGAGGACGCGATAGCGGTCGGTCAGGCGGTCCAGATAACCCTGCCGCGCGGCGCTGCCGGGATCGCCGTCGATCTTCGAGGCCATGATGGGGTAGCCCATGATCAGCGGAATGCCGCTGCCGTGGACTTCGAAGTAGACGCCGGTGGAGCTTTTTTTCGCGGCCTTCGGCGCCGCGCCCGGCGCGCCCGCGAGTCCCAATCCGGCGCCCAGGGCGGAGGTAAGGAAGTCCCGTCTGCGCATCGGAGCCACCCTTTGTTTTTATGGATGGCTGGGGATTGTAGCCGAGCTGCACTCTCGTAGTGGATTCCTGCCGGCAGGCCCGTAGTTTCCGATGAATGGGCGGCGCTATTGCCCGCCTGCAAAAACACAAGCAAACGAACGGAAACGCACCCCGTATCGAAACGCGGGGATTGACTTGCCGCAGCGCGGATACCAAAATAATGTACATCCGCCCCTTGCGAGTACGCCAGCTCACCAATCCCGAGCTTGTGCAGAAAGCCTGGGGCTTTCCTTTTCCAGAGGACGGAAGAATTGAGAGTTCGTCGCATCGCAATCCTGATCGATGGCGGCTTTTTCCTCAGGCGCCTCTCGAAGCTGGTGGATCAGCAATTCTGCACCACACCCAAACAAGTGGCGGAGAGTGCACGTCATTTGTGCAAACGTCATGTGCAACGTCTGGTACACCTGGACCCTGTCCATGATGTCGATGGCTTGTGGCTGGATCACGTCTATCGGCTCTTTTTCTACGATGCCTCACCTTACGAAGGCATGTCGCATCATCCCGTTCTGAACCGGCGCATCGAATTCGGTAAGAGTGATGTCGCGGCTTTTAGAAGGGAATTGTTCTCAGAGTTGCGCCGCAAACGGAAATTCGCCTTGCGCTTGGGTCATGTTACCAAGGAAGGCGACTGGCAAATTGCTCCACATCTGACCAAAACTTTGCTGAAGACCACCCATTGGATCGAGCGTATCGAACGGACATTCCTGTACAGCTCGGCGCCTGCGGCGTTGGAGCCAGCGGAGAAACGGGAACTGCAGCAACTGATCGCGATCTGGCGCGGAATCGATGAACGTGATGTTCGTTTCGGGTTGCGCCAAAAGGGGGTGGACATGCGCATCGGGCTTGACATCGCCAGTATTACTCTCAAGCGGCAGGCCGATACCATCGTTCTAGTTACCGGCGACAGCGACTTCGTGCCCGCAGCGAAGCTGGCGCGCCGAGAGGGAGTCGAATTTCTACTCGATCCTCTGTGGCAGCAGGTGAGCGACGATCTCAACGAGCATGTTGATGGTGTCGTGTCAGTGTTTCCCAAACCAACTGTCGCGACACCGAAGTTCGCCGCGGCTTGAACGACCGATAGCACCGGTTGTGAGGGCCCGGGCCCCGCGGCGGGCCCGTCAGTGCCCTGCGGTGAACGAAAAGTCAGCCGGCGGCTCGCTTCCCATCAGATAGCGGACGAAGTAGTCCATCTGCCGGCGCCGGAAATAGGGATGAGTCGCGAAACCATGCGGCTGGTTCGGCATGAGCAGCAGGTCGAAATCTTTGTTGGCCGCGATAAGAGCATCGACATACTGCACGATCGGCGGGACCGTGGCGTGCTCGTCCATTTCCCCATAGGCAATCATCAACTTGCCCTGCAGCTTCGAGGCCAGCCTCTTCAGCGCCACCGGCGCATACGCCGCCTCACCCATGCCGGGCTCGCCCTGATATTTTTCGAGGACCTGCGCCACCAACCCGCGCAGGTCCATTGCGCCCGCACCCGATACGCCAACTTTGAAGAACTGCGGATAGAGCATCATGGCGAGCGGGGTGTTGTAGCCGCCAAAGGAAAATCCCGTGACCCCCACGCGATCGAGATCGAGCTGAGGGATCTCGCGCGCGAGATTGCGGATCGCCGCGACGTGATCGGCAATGCCGGGTCCTGATTGGAGATTGCGATAGGAGAAGTCCCGGAACGCCTTGCTCCGGCCGGAGCTGCCACGCCCATTGACATTCACGGCGATGAATCCGAGTTGGGCATAGGCGAGCTTGAGCTTGTAGTAGTCCCCGTTTCCGGAACGGCTGAACGAACCACTATCGACGATCGCATACAGCGGTGCAGCGTATATGAAGTCGATGACCGGATATTTGCGTTGCGCATCGAAGTTCCGCGGGAGGAACACGGCGCCGTAGAGATCGGTCACTGCGTCATCCGCCTTGGCATGAAATGGCCGCGGCCAGGCAAAACCCGGCGGAAGGAGATCTCCGGCGTCGGCGTGCTCGAGGGGCATCGACCACGCATCGTCGTGTGTCGAGCGCAGTATCGAGATCGGCAGGGTATCGACGCGTGAGAAAGTATCGACGAAGAAATCTCCCGTCGGGGAAACCTTCGGCCCATGCATCTCGTTCTGAAGCGCCGCGTGACTGAATCGCCGGCCGAAGATCTCATGATCGGCATCCTCCGGGGTCAGCAGCCGCAGGCCGGATCCATCGAGGTTCACTCGATACAGGTGCCGATAATAGGGATCACGACCCGGCTCGCGGCCGGCGCCGACGAAGAAAACCTCGCGCCGCTTCGGATCGACATGAATCACGCCGTGCACGACCCAGTTGCCCGAGGTAAGACGGCGCTTCAGCTTGCCCGCGCGCAGGTCGTACAAATACAGATGCATCCAGCCGTCGCGTTCGGATGGCCAGATCACCTCTTGACTCTCCTCGAGCACCGTAACGCTCTGCCCGTGATTGGACATCTCGCTGCCGGTGAGGGCAATGGAAGTCGCGGAGGTCTCCTCCAGCACTTCACGTATACGCCCGGTCCTTGCGTCGATCTCGCACAGTTGTGCCTTGTGGAAGTGACGGTCGTGGGAAATGAAGTACAGCTTGGTTGATGCCGGCCCCCACCAAACCCAACCCACCTCCAGAGAGACGTCGCGGGCGTATGGATTGGGCAGCGTCTCGACGTCTATACGCCGACGCTCCTTGATGTCGAAGATTACATAGCTTGTAGTGGGGTACGGATCGCCAGGTATCGATTGGCGATACGGATGGACACGCGAGCGTAATGAGCCGGGCGGCGCGGCCTGCAGCATGAAGCTCTCGGGCACGGCGCGCTCGTCGATCCGGTGCGTCAGCAGGTATCTCGAATCAGGTGACCACTCGACCAGCGGCGATAACCGATCGGCCGCCAGCTCCGAGGCGACATAGTATTGTCCATTGCCGGTCACCCAGCCGTATTCGTTGTATCTCTCCCCGTCCTGCGTCAGCGCCCGCTCCGCGCCGGTAGCGAGATCCTTGAGCCACAGGTTGCGGTCGCGCCGAAAAACAGCATGTATCCCGTCCGGTGATATCGATAGAGCCCGCGATGGCGCATCACGGCTCGCGCAGCGGTACGTCGGCACGGTGCACGTCCATGCACGGGTGCCCGCGGTAAAGCGCAACTCTCTGCCATCCTTCGTAACCACCAGTTGCTCGAGCGGCAGACTGGCAGGCGCGAAGTTCGCACCGGAAATCCGGTTGAGCTCACGTGCGAGCTTGACGTGATCGAACAACGGAACGCGTCGTCGCTGCCGGGCGTAAACCCGTTGGAACTCGTGCCCGTCGAGAAGCTCGCGCCGGTACCAGAAACTTGCACCGTCACCGAACCAGTGTGGCTGCACATGATCGTTCCTGACCGTGGCATCGATAAAGGAGGTCGCGCGCGTGTAGTCCTCGGCAGTCAGTTGCCGCGGCTGGAATGGAATCAAGCCGGCGCTGCTTTCCTGTCCCTGCGACTGACGAACAGGTCCGACCAGCAGGGCCAGCAACAAAATCATCGCACGTACGGCCATCAGTACACTCCAGCTGTCATTTACGGGTATCTAAACCGCGGAGCACGCCAACTCCGCCGGCGAGTTTCGACGACCGCGCATCAGGTCCAGCAAACCGGACACGGCGGCCCGGGGCAAGCTGATGCCATCGCTGTCACGGCTGCGTCAGAAATGTGTCGTCGCTGCGATTCCGATGGTTCGCGGCTGCACGATGGAGACATTCTCGACGCCGGCGACCGCGACGCCGGAGAGCTGACCTCGTTTGTCCAGAAGATTGTGGACGTAGAGCTGAACGCCGATCGTGCCCAGCGTAACGGCCGATCGCAGATCGAGCATCGTATAGGCGGGCAGACGATATTGCGGATTCGTAACGCTGTTGTTGAAACTCGTCATCCGATCGGACACATGCCGCAGGGTTGCGCCAACGGTCGGCCGCAACGTGCCGGGCGAAAGCTCATAGTCGGCGTTCAGGCTGGCGGAGAAACGCGGGACGTTGGGCAGCCTCTCCCCTTCGAGACCTCGCTGGTCGGGGAATGCCTCCGCCAGATGTGCATCTATATAGGCAAGAGCTCCTGTCATGGTGAAAGCGCGGACCGGATGCGCCGTCAAGGCCAGCTCCGCGCCGCGGATGCGCGCATCGCCTGCGTTTGTTCTCACGCCGACGTTGTTGCGCGTGGCGGCGATCTGGATGTCGGCCCAGTCAACGGAGTAGGCGGCGATATCGATGCTGAACGTGCGGCCCGGGGTCTCGGCTTTGAAGCCGACTTCGTAGCTGCTCAACCGGTCGGCATCGAAGGTGGGCTGAGCCAAAGGAAGACCGGTGACTGCATCGTTCAGGACGATGTTCGGTCCGCCCGGCCGGTAGCCGGTTGCATAACGAAGATAGCCGATCGCGTTGCCGCTGAAGTGGTACCGCACGTTGCCGAGGTAGGTGAAAACGCTATCCGTCGCGCTGCGCTTCGGGCGCGGCTGCGCCAACAGCCCGGAGCCCGCCTGAGCAACCGTCTGATCATTTTGCACGTAGCGAACACCGCCGGTGAAGTCGAGCTTTCCGGTCAGACGATAAGTCAGGTCCGCGAAGCCCGCGAGATCCTCATACCGCGACGGTATGAATAGAAACGCCAGGTTGTTGGCTATGGGTTGGCCGGCCAGATCCAGGGTAGGCAGCGTATTCGTCTTGTCGGCGTCCTCGCGGGTGTAGTAGCCGCCGAGCAGCCATTCGATCGTGTGGGTCCCGGCGGAGGCGATGCGCACCTCCTGCGTGAACTTGTCCACATTCGACTTCTCGAGGGCGCCAACGGCGCTGTAGGGAAAGTTGAAGGGCGGATTGGTGAAGATCGGCAGGTAACTGGGGGAGCCGTCCGCGCTGTATCGGGACCGCACCGTTTGATAGCTGGAGATCGAAGTCACCGCAGCGGGTCCCAGGTCGTATGTCACGACGCCGCTGATCAAACGGAAGGTCTGATCGAACAACTCCGGATACAGGCGGCGCTGATCGAGGTCGCCGATGAGCGGCGCTCCTGCACGGGTAAAGTCGGCTGCCAGCGTTCCATCGCGGGCGACGTTCTGCAGGAAGGCCCCGACCCGGACCGTAAGATCGTCGGTCGGCGTGTACCAGAGATCGACTCGCCCACCATACGTATTCGACCGGTCGACGTTCTTCCGCCCGGCTGCGACATTATCGATGAAGCCGCCATCTCGGGACTGGTAGCCGCTCGCGCGTATGGCGAGCTTGTCGGCGGCGAGCGGTGCGTTGACCGCAGCTGCGACGTCGTAATTGACGCCGCCATTCTCGGTGCTCGAGATTCCGGCATAGGCATCGCCGTTCAATCGCCCGGTATCCGGCCGCTTGCTCACGTACTTGACCAGGCCACCCATCGTAGCCGCACCATAAAGCGTACCCTGCGGACCGCGCAGCACTTCGACTCGATCGAGATCGAACAAGGCGACGTCGAGCGCGGTCGGACTGGCGGCCGCAAACGAAGTGCTCGATCCGTATGGCACGTCATCGATGTAGATGCCGACCGTAGGGCTGATGTCACCGCCGGTGGTGACGCCGCGCAAGCTCACGACCGCACCGTTGCCCCGGGTCGCGAAATTGAGCCCTGGGACCGTGTTTGCAAAATCCCGGAATCGGACGGCGCCGATTCTGGCCAGATAGTCGGCGGACAACACCGAGACGGCCTGCGGTATGTCGATCAGCCGCTCCGCGCGCTTTTGTGCCGTTACTACGATTTCCTGCAACTTGTCATCGGCGGCCTGACCAGCGGTCCGCGCACTCGTGTCTTGACCGTTGGCGGCCTCTGCGAGACGCCTGTCCGCCGTCTCGTCCGCGCGGGCCAACTGCAGGCCTGCGGTTTTCGAAGCGTCGTCGTTGACGCTTTTCAAGGCATCGGTCCTGCTTTCCCCCGCTTTTGAAGCGCTACGGATCGCCACCATGCGATCATTGACAAAAGTGTAGGTGAGTCCGGTGTCGCGCAGCAGCTCGCGCAGCGCCTCCTCGGCGGGTAGCCCGGCCTGCGAGCCCTTCGAGTTGAGTCCCGCGGCCAGCTCGGCGCGATAGATCACCTGCAGGCCGGAGAGCTTGGCGAAGGTATCGAGCGCATCGGCGAGCGGCTGCGGCGGCAGGGCGCGCGGCAGGCCTTCGGCCATCGCCAGGGCGCCCGATAGGATTGCGACGCCGCCGATGAGAATGGCGCTACGCATAAATCTCCGCACACGACGGTGGCTCGACATATATACCCCCCGGTATCACGACGCGCGGGCGTCGTTTGTTTGCTGTCGGGCGCTATGAGGGAGCCAACGGAATTTTCGGGTACCTCCGCGTCACATCATCGTCCAGACATGAACAGCCGGGTCGCCGAAGCGCCCTGCTCCACGCGCACCCGCTCGAAGCGCGCGAAGTACTCGAGCAGCGAATCCGGGTCGTTCGCGTCGAAGGTGCCGCTGATGCGCAGCTGCGCAAGCTCGGGCGCTTCGATGAGGATGGGCTTGCGGTGATAGCGGTTGAACTCGGCGACGACTTCCGCGAGCGGCTCTTCGCGGAATACCAGCCGCCGGTCGGTCCAGGCCGTGACGCGCTCGAGCGGCGGACCGGCATTCGGCAGGATCCGGCCGGCCGGCGTGACCGCGGCCTGTTCACCTGCTTTCAACTCCAGGCGCTCCTCATGCGACCCCGCCGCTTGCGGCCGAACCTGTTCACGCAACTCCACGCGGCCCTCGAGAACGGCGACCGCGGTGCGCTCGGCTTCCGTACGTACGTTGAAGACCGTGCCCAGCGCCCGAATGCTCGCCTGCGGAGTGCTCACGACGAAGGGAAGCCGCGGATTGCTCGCCACCCTGAAGCGCGCTTCGCCGCGCAGGAGCCGCAGTTGCCGCCGTGAGTCGTCGAAGTCGATGCGGACCTCCGATTGAGTATTGACGTACAGCACGGAGCCGTCCGCGAGCGTGATGATGCGCTGCTCGCCGATGGCGGTCCTGATATGCGCAGGATTCAACCAGCGGTCCGCGGCCAGCCAGACGAGCGAACCCAGTGCGGCGACGGCGATGACCGCCGCTACGGCGAATCGGTATCCGCGTAAGCCGGGTCTTGGCGCGGAATCGGGCCGGCCGATGGTTTGTTCCCCGATCCCGTGGCGCAGCCCCACTACATTGTCCGGCTCGCGTTGCGCGAGCGCCTGCGCGATCAGCTCATCGGTTTCGAGCTGGGCAGCGCTTGCCGCATTGGCTTCGCCCCAAACCCGGCTTACGGCCAGAAATTCTTCCAGGTGCTGCGGCGAGCGCAGCAGCCATTGAACGAAGTCGGCCCGCGCGCTGTGCGCTTCGTTTGGGTCCTGAAGCCGCACGAACCAGTCGGCGGCCTGCGCCGCGAGGTGATCTTGCAATTGTGTATTGCGGTCCATGGCGGGTCCTAAATGAGATCGCGCAGCCGGCTGCGGCAGTGGCGCAGGCCGATGGCGAGATACTTCTTGACCATGCTCGGCGAGATGTGCAGGCGCGCGGCAATCTCGTCGTACGTCATGCCGTCGCGGCGATGCAGGATGACCACGGTGCGGCATTTGGGCGTCAGCTCGCCGAGGACGGCGTCGAGCCGGGGGCGCAAACCGAGTGCGTCGGCTTGACTCTCGACCGGCGCGGGCTCGCGCAGCCCGCGTTCCTCGGTCCACTGTGTGAGGCGGGCGTCGTCGGTACGGCGCTTGAGCTCGAATTCGTGGACGAGATTGGCGGCAAGCCGGTAGACGTAGGGCTGCGGATCGCGGATGAGCTCCTGGCGGTCGAGCCGCAAAAGGCGCACGTACGCTTCCTGCGCGACATCGCGCGCGTCGGCCCGATTGCGGACCCGGCGCGCGAGAAAGCGCAGCAGATCCGCGCCGAAATCCGCGGCGATGCGCTGCACCAGCCTTTCACCGGGGGGCCTGTCACCGGAGGGCCGGTCGCGGGAGGTCGTCATATCGATCGCTCGCTACGAGTCATGCCGTACTGCCGAAGAACACTCCCCGACAAGGTTAAGAGAGAGCCGACGGGATTTCCGGGCACCTCCGCCCGCGAACACCAATGCAGGCGTCCGCGCCGGAGCTCCGTGTCCGGCAACAAAATAGCGCCGAACAGGCACTTATCACCAACGGCAGAACGACTAGAGTGCGGGTCTGGTTGCAAGCGGACATCTGGCACACTTTGCTCGTGCGCCTGAGTATCGAGGAAATCATCGAAGAGGTCCGTGATTGGCCCGAAGACGTGGTGGCCGATCTCGTGGATCGCATCATGCGTGCCAAGTACGGAGAGGCGGAGCCGGCCGAGGATGGTGCATGGCGCGAAGAAATTCGCCGCCGGCTGGATGACCTGGAGAGCGGTCGGGTACAGGGAGTACCGTCTGAGGAAACCCTGACCAAGGCCCGCAAAATTGCCGGCCTGTGAATTGCGCCGTTCACCCGAAGGCAGAGGCCGAGTTCCTCGCGGCCTTGTATCGCTATCGCGAAATTGACCCGCGGCTGGCGCACCGTTTCTACGGCGAGATATCGGCCGCTCTACGCCGGATCACCCGGTATCCCTTGCGCTACAAGCAATTCAACCCGCCTGCGCGCCGCTTGACTGCCCGAGGATTCCCTTACGCCGTCATCTACGTAGCCAGGCCGGAAAGCGTGTGGATCATTGCCATAGTGCATTTCAGGCGGAAGCCCGGTTATTGGAAGGGTCGGTTGAAACCCTGAAAGCGTTTCAGCGGACAGAACCCTTCCGCCCGCATCCGAGTTCCCACGTTCGCCAGCACCCTGCATCGGCCGCTCTCTCTTTAGAGAGAGGCGCGGTTCATCCGTAGGCGCAGCCGCGGTTGACCCGTCTGCACGATGTTACATATGCGGGCGCGGGCCTATCGTGGCGCCCATATGGAGAAGAAGAATCAAACCAGGCGACGAAGGACTCACGCAGCTTTCGCACCGATCCTGTTTGCGCTGCTGGCCTGCACCGCGGCCAATGTGCGCTCGCGCGACCTCCGATCGGTCGAGGCAGACGAAACCGGCGTCGCGATCACGCTGGACGATGATTTGTTTTCCGGTCCGGGGCGCGACCGCGATTACACCGGCGGCTTTGCGCTGACGGTCTCCGGCGCGCGGGCGGCCCGCAATTGGTTTTCGCTCGATCCGCTGCTGGCGAAGATCGATCGCGGCGCGCTCGCCGTCAGCGCGGACGCGTGGGAGTGGGCGAATGTCGGCCACGCGCTGTCGCTCGGCGCCATAGCTTTCACTCCGCACGACGTCGCGGCGCTCGAGCCGGTGCGGGACGATCGCCCGTACGCCAGCCTGGTGTTCCTCAGCAGCGCGCGCCGCTATGTGTCCGAACGGCGCGCGGTGGTCTACAACACGACCCTGACATTCGGCGCCCTGGGATTGAGCGCCGCCGGCTCCGGACACCGCGCGATTCATCGGCTTACCGGCAGCGATCCGCTGCGCGGCTACGCTCACCAGATCTCGGCCGGCGGCGAACCGACGCTGAGGTACGGCGTCGCGCGGCAGGCCTTGCTCTCCGGGTTCACGGACCGCGCCGATCTGAAGTGGACGCTCGCGGCCAGCGCGGGAACGATCACGGAGGGCAGTGTCGCCATCAGCGGCCGCTGGGGCCGCATCCGCTCGCCGTGGTGGAGTTTCACGCCCGAACAAAGCATGTACATGCAGGATCCGCAGCCGCTGACCACCCCGGCCGGACCGGAAATGTTCTTTGTCGCGGGCGTGCGCGTGAAGGCGCGCGCGTACAACGCGTTTCTGCAAGGGCAATTCCGTCACAGCGACCTTCGTTACACCGGCGCGGAGCTCAACGCGATCCTGGCGGAGGGTTGGGGTGGGCTCGTGATGCGCAAAGCCTCGGGACTGCAGATTCACTACCTCGCACACTGGGGCTCTCCGGAGCTGCGGCACGGACCCAACGCGCGCACGATCATGTGGGGCAGCCTGGAATTCGTGCGACCGTTCGGACGCGGCCGCTAACAGAGAGCTAACGTCCATGGCGGACCTGCCGGCGTGCGGCCCGCACGAAACGCCCGCGGGCCGCGCCGTTCCAGCAGGAACAGATCGCCAGGAGCACACCCGAAAGCCACCGCATTCAGCGGGGCCTGGTCACTAGTTTGCATTATTCATGAACGCTCGATTGCTTCACTTCGGCAGAGTCCGGCCGGAGGGAAGGGGGGTTCGGGGACGCCGTGAATACGTCCCTGTAGGCTCTGGGTTCGGCATCCTGCCTCACACAGCCCCGAACCCCCCTTCCCTCCGGCCGGACTCTGCTGATGGGCGGTGCCGTTCATGAATAATGCGGCTAGGGCCAGCGCCCCTCTCGGACAATCACCGCATCGCCGGCGATACGCACCGACCGCGCGACGCGCTCCTTGCACGCCACTTCAACGTCGATGATCCCGAGCCGTCCTATCCACAGTCCTTGGTGCGCACGAAAGCGAGCCATGCCGTCAATGGGCGCCAGCAGGCCATGATGAACCAGATATGCGCCGAGCATCGCATGCGTGTTGCCGCTGACCGGATCTTCCGGAATTCCCATGATGGGACAGAACAGCCGGGCGTGTGTGTTGACCGACTGCGCGCCGCGCTCTAATGCAAAGACGAAGTAGCCTTCGGCGCCCACTTCGGGGGAGAGGCGCTTGAGCGCCTCGAAATCCGGCTCGAGCCGCGGCAGCACCTCCACGGACTTCACGCCGATCAGCAAGCGCGGCGCTTTTTCTGCGACCCGCTGCAGTGGATACGCGGGATGCAGGTCGCCCGGCGACAGGCCGAGCGCGGCAAGCACCGCAGCCCGGTGTCGCTGCGGAAAAAGCGGACCGAGCGCGGGCGCGGATTGCGTGATGGCGATGCTGTAGTCGGCGTCCGGCGTCGACGCGCCCAGCACTTCGGTATCGACGATGCCGATGCCCGTCAGCAGGCGCTGCCGGGCCGCAGTCTTCCCCTCGATTCTCGCGCGCACGTACTGTGCGGCGAGTGTCGCGTGCCCGATGAACGTCGCCTCACGGCGCGGCGTCAGGAATCGCAGCCGGGCGTCGTGGTCCGGCCCCTGCGGACGACATACGAACGCGGTATCCGGCGCCTCCAAGGTATTGCAAATCGCACGCAGCTGTTCATCGGACAGCTCATCGGCATCCAGCACCACGCCCGCGGGATTGCCGGCCGTGCGGTCGCGGGTGAAGGCGTTCACCAAAAAAGTCCGGCACTGCAAGGGTTTACTCCTGGTTGGCGAAGCTGCGCCGGGAACCCGGCGGAGGATGCGGCAAGTATAAGCGCGCGGGATGCCGAGCCGCAGCGGAGCGCACGCTATACTCCGCGCCCTTTTTTGGCGGTCCCGATCATGTGGTTCAAGAATCTCGTCGTCTATCGCCTGCCCGCCGACTGGTCGCTGTCGACCGCGGCGCTCGAAGAGAAGCTCGCGCGCCGTCCGCTGCAGCCGTGCACCGGCTACGAGCTGCAGACGCGCGGCTGGGTCGCGCCGGTGACCGAGGGCCGTTACGTGCATACACTCCAGCGGCATCATCTGCTGGCGCTCGGCGTCAATCAGAAGCTGCTGCCCGCCTCGATAGTCAATCAGGCGGCCAAGGAGCGCGCGCAGGTCGTCGCTGCGGAGCAAGGCCATCCTGTCGGACGCCGGCAGCTGCGCGAAATCAAGGAACGGATCGCCGATGAGCTGCGCGCCAAGGCACTCACGCGGCGCCGGGTGATGCGTGCCTGGATCGACCCCGAACGCCATTTGCTCATGGTCGACTCGGCGAGCACGAAGAAAGCGGAAGAGCTGGTCGAGACATTACGCGACACGCTCGGCACGCTGGCGGTGCAGCTGCTCGAGACCGAGCGCTCGCCGGCCGCGTCGATGGGCTCGTGGCTGATGTCCGGGGACGCGCCCGGGCGCTTCAGCATAGAGCAGGACCTCGAGCTGCAGGCCAGGGACGACAGCAAGTCCGTCATCCGCTACATCCGCCACCCGCTCGAGAGCCGCGAGATCCACAAGCATATCGCGGGCGGCAAGACGGCGGTGCGCCTGGGGCTGAGCTGGAACGCGCGCGTGGCCTTCATCCTCGATGCTCAGCTGCAGATCAAGCGCGTGCAATTCCTCGACGTCAATGAAGACCGCGCGGAAAGCTCCGTCGAGGCCGAAGAGCAGTTCGATATCGACTTCGCGCTGATGACCGGGGAGCTTGGCCAGCTGCTCGCGGAGCTGACCGAGGCGCTGGGCGGCGAAGGGCAGCGGACGGCGGATGGGAACATCGCCGCAGCGGCCCTTGCGCCGCGGGCAATGCTCAGGGATGCGCCTCTACCAGTTTCTTGAGCACGGCGAACTCCGCGTCGAAGCGACGATAATTGTCGTCGAAATAGCTTTTTTTGGCGGCGGCAATTTCGGCCGGTGAGGCATCCGCCTTCTCGATCGGCACCGCGTCGAAGCAGTACACGTCGTAGCGGACCGCGGTCTTGCCGCCCTGCGGGACGAGCGACCAGCTGGAATACCCGATGAGCGTGCCGTCCGTCGCGGTGATCCGGATCGTGCGCCGCCGCTGCTCGACCATCTCGACGTTCTCGACGTAGTACAGCACTTCCTGCGGATTGTCTTTCGCGACGACCTTGAATTTCTCCCCCGCTTTGCCGGGCTCCCCGTCGACCGACACCCGCTTGCCGGTCCTCTTCCAGGCGTTCGGATCGACGATGTGCGGCCAGATCTTCGCGGGGGCCGCATTGATCACGACTTCGTTGTGAGTCACCAGGTCCGTGGGCACGGTTTTGGGGGTGGCCGCGCAGGCCGGGTAAGCCATCACCGCCGCCACGGGAATCAGGATGCTGCGCAGACTCGTCTTGACGATCATTCGCGTACCTCGTGAGTTGAATCAGCCTTGCCGCGCCGGCCTGAGCTCGCGCTCCTCCGGCCCCTTCGTCATCCGCTTCCAGATCCGCTTGATCTGCGCGCCGGTCGCGCCGTTGCCTTCCATCGATGCTTTGGCGGTGATTTCATCCACCTGCTCGTTCGCATACAGCACCGTCAGCGCTCCCACCAGCCGGCCGAACCGCAGCGATCTTCCCAGCGAGCTCATCTGCGCCAGCTCCTTGCCCGCCCGTTGATCTTCGAGCGCTTCGAGGATGCGTTCCGACAGCCCCCAGCTCTCGGCCACGCGCCGTGACACGTCCGGGGTGCGCTCCTCGATCAGCGCCGCCACGAGCGCGGGATCGGGCTGCAATTCGGGGCGTTCCCTGTAGCCGTCCATCACCGCGCGGAACACGATGATCGCGCCGAGCCCGGCCACCAGACCGAGCAGCTGCGCCGCAAACGGATCGGAGTCTTCCACGATCGCCGCATGCACCTCCGCCGCCGCGCCGCTCTGCATCGTCTGTTCCCAGATAAGCTCCGGAAAGCGCGCGAAAGCTCCGCCCGATACGCGAAATACCGGCTGCACGACTGCCGCTGCGGCCACCGAGCGAATGCCATCGATACCCAGCAGCGCCACGGCGCGCTCGATGTTCTCGACGGGCTTCGGGCCGATGCGGTAGAGCGTGCTGTTGGCCAGCTTGAGCAGGCTTCCCGTCAACGCGGGATCGCGCACGATGATCTGCGTCAGCTCGTGGCGCGAGCTTTCGGAGTCGTTGACGGCCTGCATGAGCTGCGGCAGGAGCAGCGGACGGCGCGGCGAATACCGCGGATCGGTGGCCAGAGAATCGAGCGCGGCGCGCGCAGCGACGGCGACCGATGAATGTTTGGCCGGAGGGGACGCCGCCAGCGTGACGCCGCCGAACGCCAGCTCATTGAACTTTCTGAAAACCTCCGCGCTGCTCCAGCCCTGCTCGCCGGGCTGCCCCGATGCGGACGGCAGTGCGTGGGTGGCCGCAGTGGCCGGTTGAGCCGGCGGGCGGGAGGATCGGTTGCGCCCGCGGATGAGCGGCCAGAAGACGCCGAACAGCGCCGCCGCCAACACCAGGAACAAAACTCCCCTCAACATGGCGCGTGGACAGCGGCCATAACGAGCCCCCCGAGCGATCTTCCAAGCTCTTCAGCGGCGGGCCATCACTGCTCTGCCCGCAGCCGCAGGTCGAAAAGGCCCTGCCGGCGCAGCCATTTCGACGCAAACAAGAGCGCCGGGGCGCATTCTGCCACCGAACGGGGAAGCTGCCTACGGCTCAGCCCGGGCGCGGATCAGGAGCGTTCGGGCGCCCGGCAGACGAAATTCCCGGCGTCGTCGCTGCTGCCCTTGCCCTGATATGCGGCAACCTGCGGATAAGGGCAAAGCGGGCGGGTCCGGTCGACGGTGCCGTTAGTTGCATGCGAGGCGGTGATGCGCGCGGGCGCGACACCCTCCTCCACCCATTTCTCCAGCGCCGTCAACGCGTCCATCTTGTCCGGGCCGGGACCGCCGGCGCAGTGACCGACGCCAGGCATCATGAAGAGGCGCACGAAATCCTGCACGCCCGCCACGGCGGCGGTTTCGTTGGCGCCCTTTCCGGTCATGAACGCTGCCATCTTCTGGTAGTAGCCGAGCGTGTTGAGCGCGGAGATGAACGGATCGTCCCAGCCGTGGTACAGGATCAGCTTGCCACCCGCCTTCCGGAAAGCGCGCAGGTCGGGGTTGGTGCTGTTGAGGATGGCACCGACTTTGGCATCCGCCGCGCGCACGTCGCGGTCATAGTCAATCTTCCGGTAGTCCCAGCTGGGATCCTGGAAAGCGAGATCTTTGAAGGTGCTCTCGCCGAGAGCGATCAGCGCAGGGACCGGAACGCCGGCCAGCCCGTACTCCAGGCCGCGCGGCCAGCCCGGATAGATCGGCTCGCCGGACGAGAACCGGACTCCATCGTAGACCTGCTGGAAGGCGGCGGCTTCCTCCTGCGTCAAACAGATCCCGGTGCTCTGGCCGGCGCGGCAAACGAGCTCGCCGGGTGAAAAGCTGCAGCTGCGCGGATCCTCGAGCAGGCCGTCCTCGACTCCGTCGTTTGTATCGCAGCGGGCGAGCACCGTAGCCGTTACCGCGCGGAACTTGCCGGGCGCGACTTTGCGCATCGCCTCATAGTTCCAGAGGGTGGCGGCATGCAGATGCACGACGTCGATCGCCGGGGCGCCCGATATGATCCCGTCGTAATCGTGCGGGAACCGCTGCGCTTCCGTCAGTCCCTGCCATCCACCCGAGGAGCAGCCGGTGAAGTAAGACCGGCGCGGATCGGTGCCATAAAACGCGCGAATGATCTGCTTGGATTTGACCGCGGTCTCGTGCTGGGCGCGATAGCCCTGGTCGACGACCAGCTCCGGATGCCCCATAGCCCACGAACCGGGGTCGGGTGCGGTGGCCGCGTGTCCCATGTCGGTGCTCGACGTCGCATAGCCGCGCCGCACGCCGGCCGCCAACGGGTCGTAAACGATGGAACCGTTGTAGCCGCCGTTGCCGGCGCCCTGAAACTTGCCGTTCCACTTCGCGAGCGGCAGCCAGACTTCGAAATGGATCGCCGGCGAGATCACGCCGCTGACGCGGCAGAACGCGGGCAGATCCTGCTGCGTCCGCAGCGCACGCGCCAAGGGAGAAGCCGGGGACGGAGGAGTGAAATTCGGTCCGTCGACCACTTCGGCGCCGACGATGCGGGTATCCGGCAATCTCAGGCGGGAGAGGCCGGCACAGCCGGCGGAAGGTTCAGAGGCGGCGCACGCGACGGACGTCATGCACAGGACTATTACGGCGCGGATAAACCACTGCATAGGCGGGCTCTTCAATTCTTATAGGAGAAGCCAGTGTACCGGGACGCTGCTGCGCGCAGTCCGGTGATAGATGACATACTCACTATTCAGTTTATTGATAGTGCGGATCCCCGCCCTAACCTCTCCTGAACTACTGCCTGCCGCGCATACGGCTCAGAATCCAGGTCGACATCGCGGTCAACGCGGCCGGCGCCACCGTTTCCGGGAGCTGCGCATATTCCGACGGGGCCCCGGTCCGTGCGCGCTGAAACAGGTGATTCAATCCCGGCAGCTCCCGTGTCTGCGCGTCAGGATTGTCCGCGAGCGCGGCGCGGATGCCCGCGAGGTTTTCCTTCGCGCCGATCTGCATGTCCTTCTCGCCGTTCAAGGCCAGCACCGGGCAGCGCACCTTCGTTAGCTCCGCCCCGGGATCGTGAGTGAGGAAGAAATAGAACCAGGGCGAGGCGCTCAGCCGCAGCTGCGACTCGACCACGCTTTGCGGCATGCCCGATTCGCGGATGATCGTCGACATCAGCGGCCGCATCTTCTCCGCGCGCGCCGCGGCGTCCGGCTCGCTCTTGACGAGGTCGTAAAGCTCTTCGTTCAGCTCGGCGATGCGGTCGATCCGCTCCGGGGGATAGCCCATGGACTGTCCGAGCATCCGTCCCTGCTCCAGCAGTACGCGATCGCCCGGCACGCCCGGCGCGGCGAGCAGCACGAGCCACGCGATCGCAGGGTTCGCGGCCGCGACCATCGGCGCTATCAAACCGCCCTCGCTGTGGCCGATCAGTCCGATCTTGCCGGCGTCGATCTCCGGACGCTGCCGCAGATACGCGACGCCGGCCTGCACGTCCGTGGCGAAATCCGCGCTGGTGGCGTTCTTCAGGTCTCCGGCCTGCGAGCCGCCGACCCCGCGGTCGTCCACGCGCAGCACGGCGATGCCTTCGCGGGTCAGATGATCGGCAATCACCCAGAACGGTTTGTGGTCGGCCACCGTCTCATCGCGGTCCTGCTGTCCCGATCCGCTGATCAGCAGTGCGACCGGAAACGGGCCGCCGGTGCGCGGCAAAGTCAGCGTGCCGGCGAGCTGCAGACCGGACTGCGGATTTTCGTACCGCACCTCCTCTTCGAGGTAGGGGTAGGGCTTGACGGGATTCTGGGGACGCAGCGGCTTCGCCAGGAGCCCGCGAGCCAGGTTCAGCGGAAAATTCGCCTCGCCCTGCGACCAGGTGCCCTCCCACTGGAGGCGCGTCGGGTTCCATCGGCCCTGGTAGCGGCCGCCGACACGCGTAACGTCCAGGAGCAGCGTGTCGTCCTTGAGCGAAATGGTCTCGACGGGAATGCCTTTGGCACCCTGGTCGATGCTGTCCATCACGCCGGAGTAGGCGCCGGCCGCATCCCGTTTGATGTGCACCTGCATGCGCAGGATTGCACCCGGGGTCTGCAACGCTCCGGACCAGTCGCCCTGCAGCTGGAAATCGTCGGCTCCGGCGCCCGCCATCACGAAGAACATCGCGGCGATGGCGACAAGGCGCTTCATCCCGGCCATGGAACGGCCCGCCGGCGTTACTTGATCGAGCCGGGCTTGCGCATCATCTTGCGGATTTCCGCCAGATGCATTTCCTCGGCTGCGATCTGCTCGCGGGCGTATTCCTCGAGCATGATGCTCTTGCCGGCGACCATCGCCAGAAGCTTGCGATACTCCTCCAGCCCATGCTCTTCATGAGCGATCGCCTCGCCGAGGATCTCATCGATGTTGTGCTTGTGGGTTTCGAGCAGAGGACCGATCTGGAGCGACGGATGGCCGCCGCAATTGGTGATCTGCTCGCCGGCCAGCACGGCATGCGCCTGGGACTCGCCCGCCTGGCCGCGCAGCCAGCTCACGATCGGGATGCGATTGTGACCGAAGATCATGAAGCTGTAATGCAGATAGCGCACCACGCCGGCAAGCTCCAGCTCGAGGATGCGGTTGAGCGTATCGATGACCTTGTCGTTCTCGGCCGCGCTGAATCCCGTGCTCATGGCGTATTCCCCTCGATGATGAATCGGTGAACAGCCCGTGCCGCGGTGGCGGCGCGGGCGAGGGGTAAGTTTACGCTGTGGAGGCGGCCAGTGGCATGCGCGGCGATCCGCCCCTCTGCTGGATGAAGCACACTCCCGGATGCCTTCCCGGGGCGAGGACTTCCTCTTCCAGAGAAGGGAGGGAGCCGCGGCCGTCAGAAGCGCCAGGCGCCGGTCAGCCAGAAAGCATTGGCGTCGCTCGTGCCCTTGGCGTCGATCCTTTCGTATTCCAGACGGGCGTTGAGACGCTGCATGAAGGTCGTACCGAGACCGACGGCCCAAACGACGTCTTCGCCACTGTCATCCGAGCGGAAGACATTGCCGCCGAGATCGTCCAGATCGGCCCGTACTTTCAAGTCATAGAAGTAATAGCCGAGCTTCGCGAAGGCCTCGAACGACTCTCCGAGCGGCAAAGTACCGACCACGTACGGCGCGAAGCCGCTCAGCCGGATGCTGTAGTCGCCCCTGGAGCCGGCGGTGGAGAAGTCGTCGGTCGGCTCGCCGAAGTTGACGTACGCGCCTTCGAGCGCCAGATACCGATTGAGGCGATAGCCGGCAAAGATCTTCCAGGACAGGTCGTCCGAATCGAACTCATCGAGCGTGCCGGCGATCCCGTGCACTTTCACGTTGAATTGTCCGAGGCCGGCGCCGGCGTAAAACCCGCGGTCGTTCTCCGACGAGGAGCTCTGCGCGAAGGCTGCGCCGGCCGACAGCGCAAGCACCGCACCGGCGACGATCGAGCGAGGGATGGGGAATTTCATATTCACACTCCTTTACACAATGAATGGGTCGCTGCACGGCCGAGCCGTTGCACGGCGGTGACGGTGCAAATTGCGAGCCAGAGAAAGATGTGCAAGCGCGCGGTAATTCCTGCGAGCTCGTGCTCGCGGGGTAGCGCAGGCCTGCGAGCCGCGCGGCAAAGTATCGGGTCGAGCGCCCGGCGGACGGAATGCTTTACGCGCCCGGCCGGCAACAATTACAGCAAACAAACAGGGGGCATGTGGGGCGGGCGCCACATCCGCCGCGGCCGGTCTCAGCGCGCGGGGTACCACTCCAGCGAGCGCACCTCGATGTCCCGCTCGCCGTCGAGCAGCGCCGAGAACCGGCGCACGTCGCTGAATCCGTCGGCGCCGCGATAGTGGTAGGGATAGACGATGCCGGGCTTGAACTCACGCACCGCGCTCGCCGCCTGATCCACGGTCATCGTGTACGGCAGGTTCATGCAAACAAAGGCGGCATCGATATCGCGCAGCGCGCGCATTTCCGGGATGTCCTCGGTATCGCCGCTGATGTAGAAGCGCCGGTTGCCCGCGACCAGCACGTAGCCGTTGCCGCGGCCCTTGGCGTGATATTGCAATCGCTCCGGCGTCAGGTTGTACATCGGCATCGCCCGGATCTCCAGGCCGAGGCTCAGCAGCGCCAGTCCGTTCGGTACCGGAGTCACCCGGCTGCGCAATCGGCGCGGCAGCTTCTCGGCGACCGCAGGCGGGACGACGATGACGGTATTGCGGCCGATGACCGCCTGCAGCGTGCCGGCATCCATATGGTCTTGGTGGACATCGGTAACCAGCACGAGGTCCGGCGGCGGAAGGGAGCGAAAGCGGTCCTTGCCGCCCACCGGGTCCACGTAGATCGTCCTGCCGTTCCAGCTCATGACGAAGGTCGCGTGCTCGATCGGATGGATGACGGCGTCACCCTCGTCGGTCGCGACGTGGTCGCCGGTCAGAATGTCGCCAGCCTGGCCGAGCGCCGGCAACAGCGCGCCGAGCATCATCAGGACCCCATTCTTATTAATGGAGAGCATGGTGGACCTCCTCTGCCGTCGGCAGATTGTCGACGCGGTGCCACCGGGAATCCAGCCCGGGCGCGGTCAAAGCTATCCACAGATCCGGTGACTTTCCTGTGGACAACTTGCGGGCAACCCTCACGGCGCCGCGCTTTTCCGCCAATTTTTTCAATTTGGTTAAATTGTGAGCACCGCGGCGCGCTCAACCCAGCGCCCGGCAGACTTTCGGGGGCAACGACCATTTGAGAGTGGCCGCGCCCGCCCGTGCCTCGCCTGGAAAATCCAGACAGAGCGCTCCCCCCTTCTTTACTTCGATGGCGATGCCGGCTTTGCCGCCCAACGCATTTGCAGCAAGCCGGCTGAGGTCGGGCTCATGGCCGACCAGCGCAACGCAGTCGCAGGCGGATCTGTTCAGGAGCGCGAACACAGCGGCCGGCGATCCACCCGGGGCAAGCTCCTCGCACTCCCGCGCCTGCGGCCAGCCGGCTGCGCCGGACAGTATCCGGGCGGTCTCGCGCGCGCGCACCAGCGGGCTGGTCAGCACTCGGTCGGGCCTCTTTGCGACCGATTTCAGGCCGCCGGCCCCGCGGCGGAACTTCTTGATCCCTCCCGGGGTGAGGGGTCGTAAGTTATCGTTCCGCCAACGCTTTCTGTTGCGCTCAAAGGCGATGGCGTGCCGGACCAGGATGACCTCGGGCATGGAACGAGCTCCCTTGCGGTGTACGATCATGGCCCCATGAAGGGGACCTTCTCTTCGCCCGGAGTAAACGATGAACACGCGTACGTTGCAACGAGTGATCCAGTCGATCCCGACCTCCGACGGCGCAGGCGTCAAGCTCCGGCGCAGCCTCGGGCAGACGCCGTATCACCGGCTCGATCCCTTCCTCATGCTCGATGAGTTCTCATCGGACGATGCGGCCGACTATATCGCCGGCTTTCCTTCCCATCCGCACCGCGGGTTCGAAACCGTCACTTATATGCTGGACGGCCACATGCTGCATGAGGATCACCTGGGCAACCGGGGTGACCTGAAAAGCGGCGCCGTTCAATGGATGACCGCCGGGCGCGGCATCATCCACTCCGAGATGCCGCAGCAGAAGGAAGGCCGCATGCGCGGCTTCCAGCTGTGGATCAATCTGCCGGCGCGCGAAAAGATGAAGCCCGGCGCATATCGCGACATCCAGCCCGACCAGATCCCGACCGTACGCCTGCTCGACGGCACCGAGGTCAAAGTGATCGCCGGCACACTCGACATCGAGGGCCTCACTACGCCCGGCCCGATCCAGGGCCTGAGCACGGATCCCCTGTACCTGGACATCAAACTGCCCGAAGGCGCCGTGTTCGTGCATCCGCTCCCGGCCGGCCATCACGCCTTCGTCTATCCCTACGAAGGAAGCGTGCGCGTCGGCCTGGGCGCAGCAGCGCCAGTCGCCACCCACAACGCCGGCGTGCTCTCCGACGGCAACCAAGTGGAACTTACCGCCGCCGAACCCACGCGCGTGTTACTTCTGGCGGGCAAACCGCTGAACGAACCGATCGCTCAATACGGCCCGTTCGTAATGAACACGCGGGAGGAAGTCGAGCAGGCAATGCGCGACTACCAAAGCGGCCGCCTGACCGAAGCTCCTTCACGGTAAGACAGTGAGCTGGCGCGCACGCCCGTAGATACGAGCGCAGGGCCTGGGCGGGAGATATCCACAATTTTCAGTTCAGCCGTGCCGTGTCTGCCCTAGCCTCGTCGGCGAACAGCTCCAAAAGTGTTAGTCACCATACGTTCGCCGGTTCTTGAAAATTGTGGGTATCTCCCGCCCAGGCCCTGCGCCCACCCACCCCTACCGGACTTCTTGTTCTAAGGTGGAAGGCACAGGACCTTCGCGCTGTTCTCCGTCAGCAGCGCTTCGAATTCCTCTACCGGCACCGGCTTCCCGATCAGGTATCCCTGCACGCCGTCGCATCCCAGCTCCCGCAGCAGCTTGCACTGCTCCTCCGTTTCGACGCCTTCCGCCATCGACTTCATGTTGAAGGCGCGCGCCAGGGCGATGACGGTGGAAGCGAGCGCGCGGGCACTCTGATCGCCGGTGATTTCGCTGACGAAAGAACGGTCGATCTTCAGCGTATCGATGGGCAGCTTCGCCAGGCGGCTGAGTGAGGAGTAGCCGGTACCGAAATCGTCCAGGGCGATGCGCACACCCACGGCCCGCAGGCGCTGGAGCTTGCGGATGGTGGAATCCATTTCGGTCATCAACATCCCTTCGGTGATTTCCAGGTCGAGGTCGACGGATTTCGCGGTGCCGCGCGCGAGGACGCTCATGACCTGGGCCACGAACTCGCGCCGCTTGAGTTGGGCAGGCGAGACGTTGACGGCCACGCGCACCGGCGGCAGGTCCTGCATGCGCCATTTGAGCAGCTGCGCGGCCGCCTCCTTCAACGCCCATTGCCCGACCTGCAGGATCATGCCGCTGGTCTCGAGGATCGGAATGAATTGCGCCGGCGACACCATGCCGGCCGCCGGGTCGTTCCAGCGGATCAAAGCCTCGGCGCCCTCGATCCGGCCGGTAGCCAGCGACACCGTCGGCTGGTAGTGCAGCACGAACTGGTTCTGCGCCAGCGCATTTTCGAGCCTGTGCTCCAGGGACATGCGCTCCAGCACCTGGGTGTTCATCTGGAGCTTGTAATGCAGGTACTTTTCGCCCGATTCCTTCGCCTTGCGCAGCGCGGCTTCGGCCCGCTGCAGCAGCGTCTCGGCATCCTCGCCGTCGCGCGGGTAGTGGGAAATACCGGACTTTGCCGTCAGGCGGATATTGTGGCTGCCCAGCTCGAAGGGGTCGGCGAACAGCCTGGAGATCTCGGTGCGCAGAATGTATGCGGCATCCTGAGGATCGACCAGATCGGTGAATACGACCGCGAACACGCCCCCGCCCAGGTGCGCCATCGAGCGGGTATTGCCGAGCACTGCGCGCATCCTTTCGGCGATGAGCTGCAGGAGCTTGTCGCCGGTCGCTCGCCCGAAGCTGTCGTTGATGGTGGTCAGGCGCTCGATGTCGAAGACCAGCACGATCAGCGGCAGGTGCTGGCTTTTCATCGCCGGCAGCATGCTCGTGATGCGTTCGCAGAATAGTGCCCGGTTCGGCAGGCCGGTCAGCTCATGCACCATGCGCTGGGTGATGTCGCGGTCGGTGCCGCGGTAGCCGCTGAAATTGCCGCGCGCGTCCAGCAGCGGCAGCGCGTTCTTCTCCAGCCAGCGGTAATCGCCCGCCTTCGTGCGCCAGCGGGCGACGATGCCGGTCATGCCGTAGCCTTCGCGCTTCATGCGCTCGAAGGATTGCTGAATGAGCGTGAGATCGTCCGGGTGCACGAACTCCAGGTGCGAGCGCTCGCGCAGATCGTTGGGCTTGAGGCCCAGCATGTCCTTCACCGCGCGGTTGGAGTAGGCATAGCGGCCCTGATCGTCGAGCTCCCAGATCCAATCCTGGGAGGTCTCGATGATGTCGCGCAGCCGCTGCTCCTTCTCGCGCAGGGCCTGCTCGGATGAGCGGCGGGCCGTGCGCAGCTGGGACTTGCGCAGGGCACGCTCGACGGCCGGAGCAAGCTGCAGGAACTTGCCCTTGGGGATGTACTCCACGGCTCCGCGCGAGAGCACCTGGCGCGCCCGCTCCGGTCCCAGCGTTCCGGAATAAAAGACGAATGGCACGTCGGGACATTCCTTCAGCGCGATGTTCAGCGCCGCCAGGCCGTCGAAGCCGGGCAGCGTGAAGTCCGAGAGAATGATGTCGGGGGTCTCTTTGGCGAGCGCGGCGCGGAACTTCGCCTCGTCATCGACGACGATCGTCGCCAGCTGCAGTCCCGCGCGCTGCAGCTGCACGAGCACCAGCTCGGCATCGGTCGGCGAATCTTCGACCAGTAGCAGTTTGATCAACGAATCCATCGCAGACTTGGCAGGCTCCATCTAACTTCTGTCGAAAGCGGCCCGTGGCCCTTTCGACCCGCAGGTAAAGCGTGGCTTCTACCTGCTGGGCCGGTCAATTGCCCAATCGCCGGCGCAAATCACCGCCAGCGGCGTCGTCATTCGCCGGCGAGCTGTTTCTTCCTCACTTTCAGGCCGACCTGCCCGTCCGGAGCAGCGGGAGTATCGTCGATTTCCTCCTCCCCTTCGCGCACGGCCTGCGCGGCCTCGCCCGCTTCTGCGGCATTCAGATCGACGTTCTTATAGTCGGACTTGCCGTAGATGCGCCGGATGTCCAGCTCCCGCGGCGCGGTGACGGCCAGCATTACGCGTGAACGGGTAGCGGCGACTACCTTCACTTCTATGTTTGTTCCAATACGCAGCGCCTCGCCGACGCGTCGTGCCACGAGCAACATTGGCGAGTCCTCCGCCGTAATCCGGCTGCAGCATCGGCCCCGAGACGGCCGAGGCTGACTGCCGGTAAATTTACCCACACCTGCCGCGGGCGCAAACCATGTCCCGCAGACGGCTTTCTCGGATGTGCTATGAGCCACACGATCGAAGCCTGACTCAAGCCGGTCATCCCTCAAAATATCTGTAAGGGAAACCCTTAACGCTGGAATCGACCTACCTTTCCGGGTATCGGCCTGAGTCCCTGTTTTTTAATGAAAATCGCGTGAATGCACCTGCAACGGTCCCAGCCAGCAGCTTCGATCGACAAGGGTCTCGGCCAGAATATGGATCACGACCCTTAATCTCCCATCAGGGTCCGGATGGGGTGCTGCCCATCGCTGCACCCGTCCTCTGATCTCGAGCAGCTGCGCTTCGAGAAATGTTTTGGGGTCGCGCTCGGCAAGCGATCTTCGGACGATGAGGTTGAGACACCCGGTCTCGTCCTCGAGCGTCACAAAGGTGACCCCGGTTGCCGTTCCCGGCCGCTGCCGTCCGATGACCAGGCCGGCTACCCGCACGCAGGACCCATGGCGCGCCGCCCGCTGCACCTGCTCGGCACTGAGGACCTTGCGCGCTTGCAGACGGACTCGCAGGAAGCACATGGGGTGGCGGCCCAACGTGAATCCCAGGCTCGCATAGTCCATGCGCACGTTCTGCGCTTCGGTCGCCGGGCGCAGCATGGGTACTCCTTCCTCATGCGACGGTATTTCGGATAAGAGTGGAAGCGCAGCTTCCAGACCCGCCACCTGCCATGCCGCCTGACGGCGTCCGCCGGCCATTTCAGCCAACGCGCCGGCCGCGGCCAAGGCAGCCAGATCACGCCGGTCGAGCCGGGCACGCCGCGCCATATCGGACACTCTCCACCTCATCTGCCCACTGCCTTGCGTCATCGAGCATTCCAGACGTGCTGCGACCAGACGTTTGGCGCCCGCTTCCGACAAGCCTTTGACCAGTTGCAGACCCAGCCGCAGAGCCGGCTCATCCCCTGCCGTACGCTCGAGCGTACAGTCATATTCGCTTTTCAATGCGCTCACCGGACGCACCTCGACGCCATGATCGCGCGCGTCCTGAATGAGCTGCGCCGGAGCGTAGAAGCCCATTGGCTGACTGTTGAGCAGCGCCGCGGTAAAGATCGCCTGATGGTGGCACTTGATCCAGGCGGAGTCATAGGCGAGCAAGGCGAAGCTGGCGCTGTGGCTCTCCGGAAAACCATACTCGCCGAATCCCTGGATCTGCCGGAAGATGCGCTCGGCGAATTCTTCCGAATAGCCGCGCGCGCGCATGCCTGATAGCAGCTTCTCGCGGAAGGGCTGCAAAGATCCGCGCCGCTCCCAGGCGGCCATCGACCGGCGCAGCTCATCCGCCTCATTCGCCGTGAACCCGGCCGCGTCGATGGCGAGCTGCATGACCTGCTCCTGGAAGATCGGCACGCCCAATGTGCGCTCGAGCACCTTGCGCACCTCGGCGCTCGGATATTCCACCGCCTCCTCGCCGGCGCGGCGGCGCAGGTAGGGATGCACCATGTCGCCCTGGATCGGCCCCGGGCGCACGATGGCGATCTGGATGACCAGGTCGTAGTAATTCTTCGGTTGCAGCCGCGGCAGCATGGCCCTTTGTGCGCGCGACTCGATCTGGAACACGCCCACTGTGTCGGCGTGCCGGATCATTTCGTACACCTGCGGATCGTCGCGTGGAATGCTCGCCAAAGTCAGCTCCTTTCCATGCCAGGCGCGATACAAATCGAATGCGCGTCTCAATGCCGACAGCATGCCGAGCGCGAGCACATCGACCTTCAACAATTTCAGGGATTCCAGGTCATCCTTGTCCCATTGGATGACGGTGCGCCCGTCCATGCTGGCATTCTCGATCGGCACCAGCTCTTCCAAAGGTCCGCGGGAGATCACCATGCCGCCGACATGCTGGGACAAGTGGCGCGGGAAGCCGCGCAACGTTTCCACCAGCTCCGGCAAGAGCGGATGATCCCGCTCCCCGAGCGCCACGCTCACGTCCCGCAGTGCGCTGCGACTGCGATAAGAGATCACCGTCGCCGCGAGCGCCGCGCGGTGCCGTCCGTACTTCGTATAGACGTACTGGATCACCTCCTCGCGCCGGTCATGCTCGAAATCCACGTCGATGTCCGGCGGCTCGTTGCGTTTCTCGGAGATGAACCGCTCGAACAGGACCGCCTGCCGGGATGGATCGACGGAAGTGATCCCGAGGCAGTAACACACCACGGAATTGGCCGCCGAGCCGCGGCCCTGGCACAGGATCCCTTCCTTCTGCGCAAAAGCGATCAAGTCCTGCACGGTCAGAAAGAACGGCTCATAGCGAAGCTTGCCGATCAGCGCCAGCTCGCGCTCGATAAGCTCACGGATTCTGGCCGATATGCCCTGCGGCCAATGCCGCAGAGCACCTTCCTCGGTGAGCTTGCGCAGCCAGCTCGCGGGAGTCTCTCCCTCGGGAACCAGCTCGTGCGGATACTCGTAGCGCAATTCGTCCAAAGAGAACTGGCATCGCCCGGCGATTTCGAGAGTCTGCGCGAGCAATTCCGGCGGATAGATCTGCGCGAGGCGCTCCAAAGAACGCAGGTGGCGCTCGCCGCTCGCATGCAGTGCATAACCGACCTTGGACACCGTGGTGTTGAATCGAATCGCGGTCATGACATCCTGCAGCACACGCCGGCCGCGGACATGCATGTGGACATCGCCGGCCGCGACTAAGGGCAAACCGAGCTCGCTGCCCGACGCGGTCAATTGCGCAAGCCGCGCCCGGTCATCGCCGCCGCACAGCAGCTGCACCGCCAGCCAGGCACGACCCGGGAAGTGTTCCGCCAACCACTGCAGCCTTGCTTGCGGCACAGTCGCCGCCGGCGCCAAGAGCGCCATGCAGTCCTCCAAACCGTCCTCGAAATCCTTCCAAGTCAAATGATATTGGCCCTTCTTGGCCGCCAATCGCCCCAGCGTGATGAGCCGACAAAGATTCCCATAGCCTTTGCGGCTCATGGCCAGGAGCACCAGCTTGATTTCCCCGTCGAGGGCAAACTCACTGCCGATGATGAGCTTCAATCCGAGCGTCTTGGCCGCGGTGTGCGCACGTACCACGCCTGCGACCGAACATTCATCGGTCAACGCGAGCGCGGCGTATCCCAGCTGCGCGGCGCGCTCCACCAGCTCCTGCGGCTGTGAGGCGCCGCGCAGGAAAGTGAAATTGCTGACCGCATGCAATTCGGCGTACATCGCCTCACCCGAACAAACCATGCAGATACCACCGGTATGGCGGCCGGCGGTCGCGATAGACCCATGAACGGACGCCGCGTGAATCGCGGACCACGAAGTAATCGCGCACGGCTTCGCGCCCGTCCCACCAGCCCGACTCGATGCGCTCCGGACCGCATTCGACCGTCCATCGCCGCGGCGCGTCCTGCGGCAGGAGTTGCGGCGCCGGATACAGCCACACCGGCCGCAGGGGTAAAGAGTCGGGCGGCGCAGTGCTTTTCTCCTGCGACAAAACATCCACCGTACGCCAGGCGTACTCCGGGCGATGATCGGCAGCCGAGCGGATCCCGAATGGAATCTCCCGGCTCGACGTGCTTTCTTTGGGGATCGCGCGCTTTCCCAGCCGGGCCCGCAGCCTCTCCACCAGGCGCATCAGCCCCGCCTCATCTGTGTTGCAATCCGGCTCCATCCTGCGCAACAACGATTGGCTGGCGGCCGTGCATTCCAGCAACGGTCCGGACCGCAGCCGTATCGAGCTGACCGCCGCGGGCAGCTGTAACGTCGACAGCCGTTCGTGCAACAACCCGCGGAAACGGTCGATTTGCGCGCAAGGCGTGGCCGTGGCAATGCGCAGGCAGGTCGCGGGATGCATCCGGTGCAGCAGTTGAATGGCGAGCGTGCCGATGGCGACTTGCCTGACCCGTAAAAAGCGCTCCAGACGTTTCAGGTGCACGGACAAAAAAGCCTCCAGCCGCGCCGTAGTGGCGATCGGTGTGTCGAGCTCGCGGGTCTCTACGTACCGCCGCACGGCATGGAATCCGCGCCGCGGTTCCGCGCTACGTCCCAGTGCCTGGTCCAACGCCTCGAGCCACGGGCGGCCCAAGCGTCGGGCCAGTCCGGCACGCGGCAGACGCAGCAGATCTGCGACGGTGCGCACACCCAGCCCGGCGAGCAATTCGTTTTGTTCCTCCGGCCAGCGCAAACAGGCCAGTGGGACGGAAGCGAGATGTCGGGGCAGCTCCTCGAGCCGATCCACGATCTGCCCGGTGGCGTCGCAAGGTCCGGCGGCAAGAAGACTGGCTCGCACCGACCACAGTGCGCTGCTCGGAGTCGGCGTCACGGCAAACCGGGCCGCAATGCTTTGCCGGCCCAGATGCTCTTTCAGCTGTGCCAGCAGCGCATCCAGGCCGCCGAAGAAGCGCAGGCTGCCCTGTATTTCCAGCAGCAACCCGTCGGGCGGTTCCAGGCTCACCAAAGAAGTGAATCGCTCGCATTGCGCCGCCGCGCGTTCCAGCGCGGCCGGATCCATGAGGTGAATGCCCGCCCAGAGTTGCCGCACCCCCTCCAGGGCGAGCTTGCAGGTGTCGGGAGGACGGCGATCCGATCCGGAGACGGGACGGATGCGCGGATTGATTTCGGTGTGGTTCTTTCCGAGGACGGCACCGTCCGTGCGCTGCGGGCCGGTTACCGCCATTGCACTGTTCCCGGCCTTCCTCCCTGTATCTTCAGAAATTGAATCCGCATCGCGCCCGAAGCTCGCGTATCGGCCGCGAGCGCCAGACGCACCGTCGCCGGTGAAGGCTGAGCCCGGTAACACAGCGGACGGAACACGATTCCCAGACAATCCCCTTCCAGCGCCGCGAGCTTCAACCGTCGCAACCATCGCGATTCGATCTTCCCGGCCCACCCCAGCACTGCCCCGCAGGCCTTCGAACGCAGGGCCTGCTCCATCGTCCATAGCATCTGCCCGGGAGAGAGCGAAGCTGCGATCAATTGTCGAGCCGGATCAAGACCCCAGGCATGTAATGCCGGGGCATATGGCATATGAGGCGGGTTGACCCAAGCGAGAGCCGACGCGCTGCCATCCGGCCGGGACTGACTGAGACGCGCGAGAGCAGGGGCCAGAAATCTCAGCTCGCCGATACCCTCGTGCTCGTACAAAATCTCGATGAGCGCGGGTAGCGGCCATCCCCGGGTCGGCAATCGAGCATCCACTCCATCCCAACCGCTGGCTACCGCTCGTTGCTGCCAACGGGCTTGGACGTCCCCGCGCCACACGGCAGTGGAGCAAAGCGCGGCGGAAGAAGACAACAACGTATCCAGGCGGGCAGACATCGGGAGCCGTTGACGGTGGGAGGCTGTACGCACAGCAAGAGCTGTGATTATATACAGCTCACCGGACTCTGAGGCAAATCGAAATGGTTGAAGCGCCCGCCCGGCAAGACCTGCTTTTGCAGGTACCAGCCGGACGGACGCTTCGGAGAAGTGAAATTTCGATTGTGCTTGCGGGCTAGCGCTGAATGCCGGGGCGTTTTGCCCCCGGAACTCCGGCGAACCAGCTGTGCCGGATCACGGTCGAGCTGCCGTCGTATTCCGCACTGCGGTCATGTCCGCGGGCCCAATCGCGCCAGCGCTCGCACCCTGCATCGAGGGTGAAGAAAATCGGGCCCACCGAGTGCGGGCGTACCCGCGGTTCACTCTTACCCATTTTCCAACTCCTTCCCCGCCGCCGAGCCTGCAGGTTGTCCCATCTATCCCGCGTCACAGATTCCTCCCCGCAGCTGCCCGAAACCATGCGCCGTCCCTGACGCCTCGGCTGAGGAAATTCCTCAACGTCACGCGCGCGTGACCCGGCGCACATTTCTGGCATCATGCGCCCCCGCCATGCACCGCCACGAAATCCACTTCGCCACCAAGGACGTCGAGCTACGGGAAGACGTCCATGCATTGGGCTCTCTGGTCGGCGACATGTTGCGCGAGCAAGGCGGCAACGAGCTGTTCGAGCGTGTCGAGGGCGACCGGGTAGCCGCCATCCGCCGGCGCGAAGGTGAAGGCGACGGCATCGCCGAGCTGACCGTACGCACTCTCGATCGTCCGCCCACTCTGGCCCGCGACCTCGTGCGTGCGTTCTCGACCTGGTTCCAGATGGTCAACATCGCGGAGAACGTCCACCGCATCCGGCGCCGGCGGCAGTACTTCAGCAGCGAGACGGCCCCGCAGCCCTTCGGTATCGGCGCCGCCCTGCTGCAGCTGAAACAAAACGGCCATTCCCTGGAACAAACTTTGGCGCTGCTGCGCGATCTGCATATCGAGCCGGTCCTCAGGGCCCATCCGACCGAGTCCACGCGCCGCACGATCCTGCGCAAACAACAGCGTATCGCCCGTCTTCTGCTCCAGCGCCTCGATCCCCTGCTCACGCCGCAGGAGACCCGCAGTGTCTTCGGGCAGTTGCGCAGCGAGATCACGACCGGTTGGCAAACGGAAGAGCATCCGCGCCAGCGGCTGACGGTAGCGGACGAGCGCGAGCACGTGTTGTTCTATCTCGCCGAAATCCTGTATCGCATCGTGCCGGCTTTTTATGAAGAGCTGGAGTCGGCGCTCGAGAGGGTTTTCGACGCGCCGGCCGGCTCCGTGGATCTTCCCGATATCCTTCACTTCGGCAGCTGGGTGGGTGGAGACATGGACGCCAATCCCGAAGTCCATGCCAAGACCATCCGCGAAACGCTGGCCCGTCATCACCAAGTGATCGTGTCCACCTACTTCAGCGAGTGCCAGAAGCTGGCCGGGCTCCTGAGCCAGAGCGCCAGCCGCGTGGCCGTCTCCCCCGCCCTGCAGAAACGCATCGATGAATACAATACGGTGCTGCCCAGCGCGCGGCTGCTGGCACCCGCACGGCACGACCGCATGCCCTACCGCGTATTTTTCGCCCAGCTGGCCGAGCGTCTGCGCAATTCGTACGACGGCAAGCCCAATCACTACGACACGGCTGCCCAGCTATTGGCGGACGTGGAGCTGGCCGCCGAAAGCCTCAAAGCCAACCGGGGTCTGCATGCCGGCTACCATGCCGTGCGCCGCCTGCTCAAACGGATACGGACTTTCGGCTTTCACCTGGCCACGCTGCACGTTCGCCAGCACCGCGACGTTCATCAGGAAGTATTGGCCCGGGGGCTCGGCATGGACGGCTGGATGGAGCGCACGCCGGACGAGCGACTGGAGATGCTGCGACGTTCGCTCGAGCGCGACCGGGGACCGGTCGGCGCGTTCGATGCGCTTGGCCGGCGCACTTTAACGGTGTTCGAAGCCATGACGCATTGCCGCCACAAGTACGGACGCGCGGCGATCGGCGAGTACATCGTCAGCGGCGCGCGCCATGCCGAGGACGTGCTCGGCGTGCTGCTGCTCGCGCGCTGGGCGGAGGTGGCCCATCGCAAGACCGGCGAAGTGCCCTTCGACATCGTTCCTTTGTTCGATTCGGTGGAAGCGCTGCATGCCTCCGGGGGCATCATGCAGCGGCTGCTGGCCGAGCCGCTCTACTGCCGCCATCTGCGCGCGCGCGGCTCGGAGCAGATCGTGCTGGTCGGCTACTCAGGCAGCGACAAGGAGGCCGGCATCACGCAATCGCGCTGGGCCGCGCACTGCGCGCAGGCCGAGCTGGTCGGCGCAACCAAGGACAGCGGCTTCAAGCTGACGCTGTGCCATGCCCGCGGCGGCACGATCAGCCGCGGCGGCGGACGCACCGACGCGCTGGTGCGCAGCGCTCCGCCGGGGGCGATCAAGAACACGTTGCAGGTGACCGAGCAGGGGGAAATCCTGCAGCAAAACTACGGGCTGCGTCCGATCGCGATGCGCAGCCTGGAGCGGGCTCTGCACGCGCTGGCGCTCGGCTCCAGCTCCTCCGCCCGTATGCCCGCCGAGGATGCTCACTTCTGCGCGGCCATGGGCAGTGTGGCCGAAGCCAGCGGACGGGCCTACCAACAATTGGTCCGGCAGCCGCGCTTCTATGACTATTTCCGGCAGGTGACGCCGATCGATGTCATCGAACGGATGCATATCGGCAGCCGGCCCGCCTCGCGTGGCGGACGCGAAGGATTCGAATTTCTGCGCCCCGCTCCGTGGGTCTTCGCCTGGACGCAGACGCGGGTCCTGCTGCCCGGCTGGTATGGCGTCGGGACCGGACTGCAGGCCGCCCAACAGCGCCATGGAACCGGTGTGCTGCGGGAGATGCAGGGCCGTTGGTTCTTTTTCAGCGCGTTTCTCGACGATATCGAGGCGATGCTGGCGCGCGCCGATTTCGCCATCGCCGGGTTCTACAATGAGCTGGCCGACCCCCAGCTGCGCAGCTTCCTCGAGCCGCTGCGCGAGGAATTCGCCCTGACCTGCGCGCAGGTGCTGGACATCAAAGGCCACAAACAGCTGCTCGACGGCAATCCGACGTTGCAGCGCTCGATCATGCTGCGTAATCCGTACGTCGATCCGATGAATTTGATGCAGATCGACCTGCTTGGACGCTGGCGGCGCGCGGGACGCCAGGACCCGCAGCTGTTCGCCGCCCTGCTGGACTCGATCACCGGAATTTCCCAGGGCCTGCAAAGCACTGGCTGATTCACGAGGTGAGGGAGCCCGATCCTTCGGCCGTCAAGAATTGAGCAGCACCGTCGTGTCGTGGCGGTCAAAACCTTGCAGGGAGCGCCGATAGGCATTTACCACCAGGCGTTCCGCCGCCTTGTCGGCGCGCGAGCCCAATAACATCCGGATGACGACATCGTCGGCAGGGCGGGCGGTGTCCTCGCCGAGCACCTGGTAAATCAACCGCCCGAGACGATGCTGCAGCTCATTGACGAAGCGCAGGAGCGTCGGATCACTCACCTGATCGGCGCCGGGCCCATAGGTCGCTTTGGCGTCCTCGGCCAGCTCATGCACGAGCAGCGCGAGAAAGCGGCCTTTGTCGATCGTGGTCAGCTCGCAGAAGTATTCGATTTCGGAATTGATGTTCATGCCACCGCGTATCGACTGATCAGGCCGGAAAGAAGTCGATCGGTTTGGTCGTCGTAATCGTCTCCACGTCCTTCGCTTCGAAGCGAAACAGCTTCACGCGCGCCACGAGCTTGTGCTCGAGCTCCTCGTCCTTCAGCTCGCTCGACACGATGCGACACTGCGTGACTTCACCCGACGGGGCGATCGTCAGCTCGAGCACCACCTTGCCCTGCAGGGCAGGGTTATTGCGCAGCGCCCGATTGTACAACGCATAGATCGCGCCTTTATTACGGTCGAAGATGAGCTCGATCTCTTCCCGGCTGCGCGCGGCCTTGGTCCCGGCGCCACTGCGGGTGATCTTGCCCTTATCGCCTTCCAGATCGCTGGTGACCTGCGTGGTCGAGCGGCCGCTCAAGGTCCCGCCGCCGCCACCGCCAAATCCGCGGCTCAGATTGGAAGTGTTGATGCCGCCGCTCCCCCGCCCGACTTTGGAAGTGATCATGGAGCGTTCGGCGACGTCGCCCGCGCGCGCCGCATCCGTGAGCGGTCGTTTGGCCGTGGCCAGATCGACCATGCTGCTGTCGCGCAGGTCCGCCAGCTCGTCTTTGAACTTCATCAAGCCGGCGACGGCGGCCTTCTCCCGCGCTTTCTGCTGGCGATCCACCGGTTGCGGCTTGGGCTCCTGCGGCTTGGGCTTGGACTCTTCCTTGGGAGGCGGCGGGGGTGGAGGCGGCGGCGGTGGCTTGGCCTGCTCGATCATGAGCTTGGCCAACCGCGGCGGCAGCACCTCAGCCTGATATTCCGCCCGTTTCGGCTTGGGCAACAGCGGAAACAGGATGGAAAACACCAGGAAGACGAGAAGGGTGACGATCAGGATGCGGCGAAAACGATCCCGATCCTCCTCGGAGGTCGTCCAAGGCAGCTGGTACTCGCGATAGTAGGGTCTGAGTAACACTGTAAGGTCCTGGTGTTAACGCCCCGTCTTCAACCGTGCAGCGGACACTCCGGTCTCCTTCTGCAAGGCCGCGAGCGAGATGCGGCCGAAGTTCGCATCGGTGCAGGTGGCCATGATCTTCTTGATCACCTGGTAGGGCACCACCTTGTCCCCCATGATGGTCAGCTCGCGCCGGGCGATGTCGCTTTCGGTCAGGGTGGCCGGCGTAGTGACGCCGGGACGTTCCAGCGCAGCCTTCAGCGGCGCGATGATGGTCCCGCTCATCTTCTCGATATCGGCGATCTTCGCCACCGGCTCGCCCTGCAGCAGCAGCTCATCGCGCGTGACCATGATCACCACCGTTTCGCGCGGCCTTTGTTCGGCGATGGACTCGGGAATCTCGATGGCCTTGGTGTTCTGCAGGACTTCCACCTCGGTGGAATAGACGAGCAGGAAGGCCACCATCACGCTCAGGATGTCGATCATCGGGATGAGGTTGAGCGCGATACCGGAGCGGTTGCGCTCCTGGTGGATGATCATGCGTTTGGCGCGATTGGACAATCTCATGGCATCCTCACAGAGGCGCGTCGCCAATGGAGATTTCCGGGAAGAGCTCCGCCTGCACCCAGCGCTCGCCCTGCTGCTGCTGTACCACCCGCACGGTGTCCATCACCTGCACCAGGGCGTCGTAGTTGACATCCGGCTCGAGCAGAATCGCGGCGTCGAGCTTGTCGGGATATTTCTGCTTGACCCGCTGCAGGTATTCGGAGAGTGCCTTGAGATCATAGCCCTGCGCGCCGTTGGGGAATTCCTTCAGCGGGCCGCTGTTGCGGTCGCTCACTTCCAGCTTGGTCCTGCGCACCAGCACCTCGAGCTGCAGTCCCGGCGGCGGTGTATCGGCGGCCGATTGGGCGACCGGCAGATTCAGGTCGAGTATCACGGTGCGATAGAAGACCGCGGTCATCAGCAGGAACGTGACCAGCACCGTGAAGATGTCGATCATGGGCACGAGATTCAGCTCGCTGCCGCTGCCGCGGCGCGCGCGCCGGGTTGCCCGAGCCCGTGCTTGCCGTGAGGAGAACATTCGCCCGCGGACTTAACTGGCGGAATGCGGCGCCGGTGCCGGGTTGCTGCGTTCGGTGATGCTGTTCAGGAACTTCACCGAGGCCATTTCCAGGCTGTCGATCAGCTCGGTCGTTTTCGTCTGCAGCACCGCATGGATGAGCACCAGCGGCACAGCCACCATCAGACCGAAGGCCGTACAGTTCATCGCCACCGAAATGCTGGCGGACAGCAGATTGGCTTTCTCGGCCGGGTTGACGGTCGCCACCGCGGCGAACGCGCTGATCAGACCCATGACGGTCCCGAGCAGTCCGAGCAGGGTCGCCATGTTCGCGAACGTGCCCAGATAGTGCGTGCGTTTCTCCAGTCGCGGCACCACTTCCATGAGGCTCTCCTCCATCGCCTTCTCGATGTCATCGCGCCGGCGCGCGGACTGGATGCGGGCCAGGCCATAGTTGAGGATCGAGCCGATCGCGGCGTTGGACTTCGACGTCATGGCGACCGCGCGCTTGAAATCCCCCTGCGCCAGGAGCGGCGTCAGCTCGTCCCAGAGACTGCGATTGCGCATGCTGACGATCGTCAGATGAATGTAGCGCTCGATCGCGATCGCAATGCCCAATGCGCCGACGATGGCGATCGGGAACATGAATTCGCCTCCTCCCTGGAAGAAGCGCACGATTGCGGCATAGATACCCATAACATCCTCCTCTTAATTCTGCTGTGGTTTTGCCGCCGGCGGAGCTGGGGGCTTTGTTTGCGGCCCCTCCTCGCCCGCACCCGCCGGGGCCCCGGGACTCAGAGCGGCGAAATAGTCGGTCTGGCGGCGAAATACTTCGCGATCCACGGGTGTCAGCACCTCGTCCAACAGACTATGAGCCGGCCGACCGCTCAGGTCCCCGAGGTCGGATTTTTTCCAGGGCACGATGTAAAGCACTTTGGGCAATTCGCGGTTACCGGTAATAGCGGTGGTGTCGAGCTCGAGCCGGTCGACTGTGGTCTTGCCCGACGGCTTGCCGGCCGGTGCAGGGGTCGATTGATCGGTCGATCCGTCAGTCGGTCCATCGGCGGACTTGCCGGATGATTTATCGGCCGATTTCCGCGTGCTCCTTGGGGCCGCCGCAGCCTCAGCCGACGTTTCAGCCGGCTTCTTGGCCGTCTGCTCCTGCCCGGTTGCCTCCGATTGCACGACCGCCTGCTGCGGTCCAGCCAGGGCGATGGCACAGACCAGCAGCAGCGCGCCGGATAACGCCGTCAACGATGCGCGGGTCATGAGGTGGAGGTCTCCTTCGTGGGCTGTGGATTGGAGCCGAGCCGCCGCTTGAGTTCCGCGATCCAGTTCGCAACGCCTTTGTCGCTGTTCTCCGACATTTGCTGATAGCGCTCGTAGCTCTCGAGTGCGCGTTGGGGATCCTGCAAATAGAGATCGTAGAGTACACCGAGGCTCAATACCGCGGGAGCGTAGTTGGGATCCGAAGTCAGGGCTTGTTCGTATGTGGCCTGCGCCTCTTTGAAGCGCCCCTGCAGACGCTGAACGATGCCCAATCGGGTCTGCACGGCGGCATCAGCGGGAGATCTCGTCACTTGCCCCTTCAATCCCGTTTCCATTGCGGCGAGGGCAGCGGCGTCGGTCGGAAAGCTGTTCAGCTCCGGCTCGGCCTTGGCGTAACGGACCGGCTGCAATTCCGCCAAGGCGGCAAAGCTCTTGCGCACCCATTCGTCATACAGGCCATCGGTGGTACGGGCGACATTGGCCTGATGAATGCCGATGGCTTTTTCCTCGAACGGAAAAGCCTGCTCCTCGAGCAGCAGGTTGTATTGCTCCAGTTCGTCGGCCGACAGTTTGGCTGGACGCTCCGAGCCCATCAGGTCCTTGGCCAACGTGCGATAGAGCTCGGCCATCGAGTAGGTTGCCGCGGTAGTGACTTCGGCCACCCTATACTGGGCAGCCCGCCCATATGCCTCTAACGCGTGCTCCATGGCTTGTTTCTTCGTCGCCAGGCTCTTCTTGAGTGGAGCACGCAGCTTGACTGCGGCGAATGCGGCGCCCTGCGGCTCGGCGAGAACCCACGTAGCTTTGGCGGCAAGATATTTGCTGCGATCCGTGCGCGCGGCAGCGGTGCGATCGGCATCGATGATTTCCTTCAGCCAACGATCGCGCGTCTTCAGATCCTGCGAGCGGGCCGCCTGGTCTGCCAGGTGCTGACGGGCTTCGAGGGTACGGTCGAATGACTGAGGATACCGGCGGACGTATTTCTCGTAGATACGGGCGGCACCGGCAGCATCGTTGGCTTTCTCATAAAGCTCGCCAGCCCGCCACAACGCCTCCCGGCGGACGTCGGTCGCACCATCGCCGGCGTCGACGGCCGGCGGCGGCGCCTCTGCGATCCGCTCGAACTCGGCTGCCGCGCGCTCCGGCTGCTGTGTCTCGGTGTAAGCAATTGCCAGACTGCGCGTAGCTTCGGCAGCGAGCGGATCCTGAGGATGGTTGCGACGGAAGCTCTCCAGGACCTCAATCGCGCGTGGCCATTGCTTCGAGTTGACCAGGGCCGCTGCGGCATCATATTCGGCGTTCTTGCTGATGCTCGAATCCGGAGCCACCTGGGCGACGCGCAGGAACGCATCCACTGCTCCACCGCTGTCGCCTTGCGCTTGCTTCGCCTCGGCTTGCCTGTAGATGGACGCCGCCAGCTTCTCGTTCAAAGCGGCGCGTTCCGGATCGTTACGCCCTATCGAGCCGAGAAGTTGTTGATACGCACTCTCCGCGTCCGCATAGCGCTGCTGGTCGAAACGGGAATGCGCTATGACGGTCAGCGCCACGCGACGTTTGTCGGCATCCACCGGCGGCTGCAGCGCCAGAACCCGGTCGGCGGTTTCCACCGCCCGATCGAGGTCCTTCAGGTCGAACAGCTCCCGGGCCGTGCGTGTCAGAATGACCGGAGCCTGCGCATGCGTCGGCCAGGTCGATGCAAACATCAGCCCGCTTTCCACACCCTTGGCGTGCCAGACGGACTTCTGCTCGCCGCTCAGTTGTTTCTCTTCCTCGGCGTATGCCAGCAACGCCGCGTACCCGGCCTCCATGGACCGGGCGTGGGCCGGATAGTGATAAGCGGTGCGCTCGTACTCCGTGGCGGCATCGCGATACTGCTTGCTCTCGAACAAAGCCTCGGCCAGGAGGAAATTGGTGTTGGGCGATTCAGGCTCTTCGGGAAACCAGGTCAGATAGTTGCGATAACCGCGGGCAGCCTGCTGATAGCCCGCCTGAATCCGGCCGTTCGCGGCTGCGACCGCGTCGGCCGTCATGGGCTTCCTGCTTTTCGCGGCCGCGGCCACCGCGCTGGCCTCCTTCTGTGCTTGCGCGTGGAAGTGGCGCGCGAGCTCCATCACGCTGACTTTGAGCTCCGCGACGACCTGCGAAAATTGCTTGGGATCGCGCCCCTCCCAGAACGGCGCGCCGAACCCGTAACGTTCGACGAAATTCTGTTTGCCGCTGAGGACGAGCGAGGCAAATCCGGCTTTGCGATACGCCTCGATCGCGCGCACCTGCAGGAGCGGGGCGTTGGGATCGATCGGATCGCGTTTGACGAAGGCCTCGTACGTCTGCGCGGCGTCCTGAAAACGCTCTTTCTCGAGATACAAGTCACCCAGGCGGGCGTAGATCAGCCACGAGTACGGCGGTGAGCCGCGCCGGCCGACGAATTCGCCGGCGCTGTCCGCTCCGTCCATGTAAGAAAAGAGAATGCTGGTGACCCGCAGACTGTCATTGATCAGTTCCTGCTCCGGCCGCGGCAGGCCCTGGATATCCACCATGGCCGGCTGTCCAGCCCGCTGATCCTGGACGATCAGCTTCCGATCGAGCAATTGCCCAAACGCCTGCAGGCTTTCCTCGTTCCGGGCAAGCTTGAACAGCGCCCATCCGTCCTTGTATAGGCTTTGTTCGTAGAACGTCGAGTTCACACCGTTGCGTACGACGCTCGCATACGCCTGTTCCGCGTCCACGTATCGCTGCAGGCCAAACAGAATCTCGCCGCGCCGGAACTGCGCCTCATCCACGAGACGGCTCGATGGGAAACTCCCGACCATGCGATCGAGCGCCGCCAAAGCCTCGTTGGGCTGAGCGTTGCTGTCGTAGGCGCGCGCGAGCTGATACAGCACGGCGTCAGTCCCGGGATATTCGGGGTAGGATTTCAACAGCAGCGTGTACAGCTTGATCGCCTCCGTCCCCTGGACGCCGCCGGCAACCGCCTGCTCGCGCTCGGCCCGTTCCACCTCGCTTGCTTCGAGGTTGAGGTCGGCCAATCGACGCAGGGCCTCCACGCGCAGGGTCGGATCGCTCGATTCGAGGTCGAGAAACGCCCGGTAGTTCTCCATTGCTTTCGCCGGATCGGGCTGCACCGGCTGACCTTGGCGGACTTCGACCTTGCGGCCCTCGAGGTCCTGCAACGTCTTGGCGCGTGCTTTCTGCTTCTCGGCCATGACAGGCGCGGCAATACACAGTGCTGCCAGCACGGCGATGGCGAGGGGCAGGCGCTTCATGGCTTGCTCTCCGAAGCCGTAGCGCGGTCGTAAATCGTCGCCAGCGCATAGCGCGCCTGCATCTGGTAGTTGATCAGCCGCTCCTTCTGGCTCTGCAGCTCCTGTATCGCGATCGCCGACAAATAGTCGCGTTGAGCTGCTCTCGCGGCCTCCAACTTTTGCCCCAGCGCATCGATGCGCGGCTTGAGTGCCTGGACGCGTTTGGCGAACGCAGCGTTGGTCTGCGGCGAACTTACCCGGGCCTGCTGCACACGCAACCAGCGCTGCTGCATTTCACGCAGAGCCGCGTCGAGTTCCTTGATACTGCGGCGTGTGGTCCACAGCCGCGCCTTGAAACTTTCATTGAGCTGCCAATACAGCACGCCCTTCACCAGCTTGAGCTTGGCGCGCGTCTGCTCATCGGTGTCCTCATCGACGCTGTCTTCCAGGCTTGCGACCTTGGCCCACATTTCCTGCTCGTGGGCAGTGCCCAGGGCGACGAAATCGCCGGATTTCTCGACGGTATTCAGCCGCGATTCCAGCTCGACGCGCTGCTGGGTCAAACGGTCCGGATCGTCGCCGGCCAGAGCCTGCTCGATCTTCGGCAGACGCTGCTCGTAGGCGAGCCGGCGGGTATCGAGCATGTCGCCGAACGCATCGACGCTCTGCGCCCATTCGGACAGATTGCGCTGCATGAACTGCAGATCGCGGTAGTTCTTGAGCCCTTCCTGGAATTCGTGCCCGGCCAGCAGCTGATAGAGATAGCGCGATTCGGGGGCGTCAGGGAGCTTCTGCAACTGCCAGAACCATCCCTGCTGTTGAGTTTTGTCCTGGCGGGACCGCCCCGCCTGCGGCCGGTCGACAGCAGCGATGGTATCGAGCAGTCCTCCGGAACGGATCGTAGCGATGGACTCATCGATCCGGGCGGACTCCTGCTCATAGGAACGCGCCGCGGCCGTGTAGTACTCCACCGCTTGCGCATCGGCCTTGAGCTTGGCGAACGCAAACGGAATGGCGAGATAGGACTCCTGGACGGCCGCATCGAGCAAATTGCGGCCGCGCAACTCCATCCACGGAACCAGCGCCTCGGTGTAGCGCTCCTGCGCGGATTCCGCCCAGCCGAACGCCAGCAAAGCTTTGTTGGACTGCGACCCCTCCAGTCGCACGCGCTGAAGGATGGGCTTGGCCTGAGCCGGCTGGCCGGCTTGCAAATAGGCATAGCCCAAAGCGACGTTGGCCTTGTCCTTCAACGCCAACAGCTCTTCGTCGCTGGTATTGAGCTGGCCAACCGCATCGAGTATCTGCGCCGCCTCCGGCAGTCGTCCGGCCCGAACCAAAGCGACGCCGAGATTGAACTGCGCGTAGGCCTGCCAGTCCGGCGGCGCGGCGGGGTCCTTCAACAGCGTAATGGCCTCATCGTATCGGCCCTGGTTGATGAGGACCTGGGCGAGCAGATTGTGCAGCTCCGCCCGCAGGGCGGGCGAAAGCACGCGCTGCACGCGCGCGGTCGGATCCGCGCGACCCACTTCACGCAGCGCGCGCTCGGCCTCTTGCCAGTAGCCGCGCTGGTACCAGATCTTGCCCAGGTAGAACCACGCGCGATCGCGCACGGCCCCGGCGACATTGGACGCCAGCAATCGCTCGAAAATCCGGCCGGCTTCCAGATGCTGTCCGTAGGACAGGTACAAGCCGCCCAACAGCAGCTCCGCTTCTTCCGCGTGATGGGACACGCGATCCTTTTCCTGTGCCGCCCGCAGGCGGGTCAGCGCGCCGAAATAGTCGTCCTGGAAGTAATAAAAGAGTACATCGCCGTAATACAGGTCTTTGACCGTCGTGGGTTTCAGCGTGCCCGAAGATTGCTGCGCGCAAGCGAGCACCGCCGCGAGGAGGCATGCAACCCCCATCGTCGCCCGGATCAGACTGGACGCTGCGCAGGGCATCCGAACCACTGCTTCACTCCCACTCTTTGACGATGAACTCCGGCTGCAACTTGCTTTGCCGGTCGCTGATCTTCAATTCCACGTATTTGGCGCCGATCGCCTTATCCAGCTTGAGCGTGGTACCGCGCTTGTAGTCACGCTCATGAGTGCCCTTGCCGGTGAAGAACGCCACCAGCTCGTGCTGGCCTACCTTGAGGTTGCCGAGGTACAGGCGCTGCACGCCACCGCGGTTCAGCGCCTCCGTTTCGCGTGCCGTGTACAGATAATTGGTCACCTCCTTGTCGTCGATCTTCAGGGTGACCGAGTCGAGCGCGAAGAACTCCCCGACGTCCATCGAGACGAACACGGCAAGCTGGGTGTTGGCCGGAAACAGCAGCTCCTCCTCGAGCACGAACAGGTCCTTGTTGAGATCGACCACGTCCTTCTTCAGTCCCTGCACCTCCTGATCGAGGCTCTTGAACTGGGCATCGGCTCCGTCCGCGGCGGCCGGCGTCTTTTGTTCGGCGGGGAAAGTCTGCGTCCCGGCGCGCTCGTCGGCCGCGGCGCGGACCGCCAACACCAGGAACGTGGCGGCGATCAGACCGGCAGCCGCCGAAGCAAACATCCCATGCGTTACCAGCTGAAGCGTTTTCATGGCACCCTGTTTTGCATTCATAGCTCAGTCACTCTCGCTGACACCCACCGCTCACTCATCCAGCAAGCTGCGCAGCTCCTTCACGTATTCCTGTTCGGAACCCGCTGTGTACGCCGCATGTACATAGCGCACGATGCCTGCACGATCGATCAGCACCGTGGTCGGAACCGCTTTGAGCCCGTAAACCGGCGCGACGCTCTTCTTTGTATCGAACAGCACCGGATATGAAATCTTGAGGGCGCGGGCAAAGTCTGCGGCACGCCCGCTGTCCTCGTCGATGCTGACACCCAATAGAACCAGGCCCGCGCTGCCGTAGGTGGCATGCAGCTTTTCCAGAACGGGCATCTCCTGGCGCGAGGAGCCCGCCCAGGTCGCCCAGAAATTAAGCACCACGACCTGCCCGAGAAATTCGGACAGCCGCACGTTCTCACCCGTCCAGGCCCTGAGGGCAAAGTCGGCGGCCGGACGCCCCAATGCAGGAGTGTCCGCCTTCGTCTGTAGTTCTGATGTCAGCAGCAGCGCGATGCCCAATGTGGCCGATAACGGCCAGGATCGCGCTCGTCTGTGGTACCCCATGGTGGCCGGGAGCTTACACGCGGACGCAACTTAATGCGCGGCCTGTGTCTCGGCGCGATGCAGAGAATCGGGCGCGTCGCCGGACGGCGACATCCAGTCGAGCGCGCCCGCCGACCGCGGTGAGATCAGACGATCTGATTGAACGCGATCAGGCTGTCACGGTAAGTGGCATTGCCCAGCCCGTGATTCGGGAAGAGCGTCGCGAACTGGCCTTGCTCGCCATGCAGGGCGAGGTAGTTCAGGATGACCGTTTCCACGAGCAGGTTTACCGCATTGGCCGCCGGACTCGAAGAGGTCTCCACGTCGCCGCTGGCCCGGAAATAACCGAGCTGCTGATGCCGCTCCGGCGGCGTGCCACCGCCCGAAGACAATGCAGGCCGGCCGTTCGGATTGAAAACCAGGAAGAAAGCCGCCGCCGTCTGTTGGTTATCTCCCGTCCAGACGTTCTTGCCCCGGCCACCGCTCGAGTTGTCGACCATCCCGTTGCTGGACAAGGAGCCATCGCTGAAGACATAGAGCATCAGCGGTTTGCCGCGCCGGGCGGCGAACTCGAGGCAGGCTCCCATGCACTGGCCGGCACGGAAATCCCGCGATTCTCCGGTCGCCCGCTCGCCGGTGTGGTAGTCGAAGCCGCCCATCGAGATCGTGCCGGCTCCGGCATATCCCTCGACCACCAGCTTCATGACCGCCGCGGTCTTCTCGAATTCGCGATCACCGGTGTATTCGGCGTCCGAGAAGATCGCGCCGGTTCCCTTGATGTCCCCGTCCTGCGAGGGGTCGATGGCTGCCGGATTGCCAAACTTATCGGCAAGGTACGCGGTCTTGACGTAGCCGCAGCGCGCGAGCTTCTTGGCCGCATCGTCATTGGGTCCGGTAGCGGCGCCATTGTCCAGCCGGGTGCTTACCCGATCCAGTTTCTGCTGGCTGATACGTACGATCGACTCCATGACCGAGACCGTATCCTGCTGGGATCCGAGCAAGGTGCCCAGCTCGCCGGTGTCGACCAGCCCCTTGGCATCGCTGGTCCGGTCGATTTTGGTCGGCCGCACTTGGGGATCGATCATCGCGATCGGCGCCATGGAATTGCCGCCCGAATCGGAGCTTTGCGAGCCGATCAGCGTCAGCAGCTCGCCGCGCGAGCCGGTCTTGGCGATGCCGTACATGGGGTTGTGCGGATTGTTGGAAGTGTCGTTCTCGGAGCGCGCAGGAATCACGGCGCCGTTGATCTTGGCGGCCGTGGTAGGTGAGATGCGGCTGAGGATGCCGCGCAGGAATGCGCTGTCGGTATGGAAAGCCAGGCCGAGCTGGGTATCGATGAAATTGGTCGTCGAGCTGGCCGGAGTCATGTCACCGGGCAGGCCGAGCTTCGAATAGCCGCCGATGCTCAGAAAGTCGAGCTGGCCGCCCTGCTGGCCGACCAGCACGTTCGACCCGGCGATGTTCGCGCCGCCGGCGAGATCGAAGCAGATGAATGGGATCTTGCCGGCGCCGGCGGTGATGTTGCATTGGGCAGGCGCAAGCAACGCAGCGATATCGCCCGACAGAGTCGCGCGCGCGGCACGCGGGAGCGATGCCAGCAAAGCCGGCGCTATGACCGTGGCAGCCCCCGTGAGAAATCCCTGGGCGAGGAAGTCGCGGCGCGTGACCGGGCGTTTGTGATCGGGATGGCGCAGCGGCTCATTCAGACCCAAGTGGCGTTTTTTGTTGCGTCTAAACATGCTCATGTCCTCAGGATACTCATTGCACCACGGTCACCGCGCTGCCGAGCGCGGCCGCGCACGTCGCCTTCACAACCACTGCCGTCCGGGCCGCGCCGGAGCACCCGCCGGAGCACAGCTTATTGCTGATCAGGCTGTCGAGCTCGTTGCGAACGACATTCGGATCGGGTTGTGAAGCAAGACCCGTGCCCATGACTTTGTCGACCAGCGGATCGATGACCTGGCTTCGCCCGGCCGGACTGCCGAGGCTGGCGCCGCTGACATTGAAGCCCCAGAACGCGCTGCTCTTGGCCGAGTCATCAACCAGGGCGCTGCAGTAGGCAATTGCCATCTGCGCGATACCCACCTGGTGGGAAGCCAGAAAAGCCTGGATGTTCTCCACCGTCGGCAGTTGCTGTTTGACGGTCGTATAGGTGTTCTTCACTGTGCTCACGTTGGGGCTCACGCCGGTAATCGCCGCCATCGAAGCGTTGATCTCTTCAAAGGTCTTCACGCCGACATCCGACGAGCGCGGCAGATCCACTGCCGTGGGCGCCACGGGAACCGCGTCCTGCGAGCAGACTTGAGTATGCGTGCCCAGCTGGTCGAAGCAGAGGAAGAACAGGTCGCTGGCGGGCCCTTTCTGCAAGGCGACCACCGTGCCCACGCTCGACAAGGGCTGGCCCACACCAGCCGTATATAGAGAGTCGGTGATGCTCATGTCCAGCGTGCGATACGCCTGGCCGACTGCCAGCTCCGCCCCGTTTTCTCCGATACGCATGCCCTTGAGCGCGATCGTCCCGGGCGTTGCCGAGGAATCCAGGCTGATGAAAGCCGGTTTGTCGAAGAGGTAGCCGTAGCTGTCGAACTGGCTGACCTCGAACAGAATGTAGCTCTGCGGCACGTCTACCAGATGCTCTACGCTGAACAGCAGGTAGTACTTCTCGCCGACACCGACGTCGAAGTTCTGCCGGATCTGCTGCGCGGAGAGGGCGCGGTTATGAATCACGACCATGCGATACACGCCGCTAAACTGGCGATTGCCGGACACTTCATTGCCCAGAACGAAGGCAAAGGTATCGTCCCAATCGCCCAAGGTCGCGGCCGAACCCGGATCGCGGTCGCCGGTATCCTCGCCATTGATGTATACGCGCCGGCCATTGACCGGATCGAAAGTCACGACGACGTGCTGCAAGGTCGCCTGCAAATCTTCATCGTCGGCATCCGTCACCAGTGAAGGGGTGCCGTTGGCGTCGGAGCTCGTGGTGCGATTGGCGAATTGCAGCTGGTACTGCTGCTGCGCGAGCGTAAAGTTGCGCACCATGTTGCCGCCGGAATAACTGACGATATAGGCGTCCTCCTGAGCGACGTTCGCCGGCGCGACCCAGGCCTCGATGCTGTATTCGCCGGTGGAGGTGATGAGGTCGTGCAACTTCTTGCTCGACGCCGTGCTGCCCTGAGCTTTGCCACCCGCCTTCACGTTGATTCCCCAGCCGCCGACCCACGTCACGTCGCCGGATAGCGTGAGGTTGATGGCCGGCTCCACGCCGCTGGTATCGAACGCCGTCGATCCGGACCCGGTCTTGAACTCCCACTTGGCAATGGCGTTCGTGTCGAAACGGTTGCCGCCGCTCGCCACGGTGCCGTCATATAAAGAAAGAGCCTTGCTGATCACCAGGTCCGCATCGATCGCCGTCGGCGGGATCTGGTCGATCATGCTCTGGATCGCGGCCTGCATCGCGTCGGCGCTGCCGGCACAGTTGGGCGAACCGCCCGACGGAATCGCCCAGCAGTTGTGGAACTCGGTGCGCAAGCGCACGACCAGGCGCGAGTTGGCCGCATTGTCGAGGTCGATCTTCGGCTTCACGGCCGCATACGACTCATTGATGTCCGACGCTGCGAAGAACGGCGATTGCGGCGATGACGCGTTGGACGTATGGCAGCGCGAACAAAAGCTCGTCAGCAGGTTATGCACCTGAGCGTAGTTGGCGGGCGGAGTATCCGGGAAGCTGCGGCTCGAGCCGACGTCGCGCATCGGCGGCGCGACCAATTGGATCTGAGTCCCGCCATTGGCGCTCGCGCCGGCCCAATTGCGAATCCAGGTGGTCAGCAAATCTGCGCAGGCGGCGTTCGAGGAGAGCCAGCAATTGTGTCCGCCAGCCACCTTTTCGACCATGTGCGAACTGGCAGGGTCGTTCAGGTTGACCAGCGGGTTCGCTGCGTCGTAGGCCGCATTGATGTTGTCCTGCCGGGCAAACATCGGCGTCTGCCCACCGGCGTAGTGGCAACCACCGCAGCGGCTGTCCGCCTTGATGTTCTCCCACAAATTGATGCGGAAGGCTTGCACGTCGGCGGTGGCGGGAGCCGGACCGCTGTACTGAGGTTGCGAGGGAGGCGTCGTCACGGGATTTTCTGCCGTGGAAGCGCCACCACCGCAACCGGCGAGGGCCAGCAGCACGATGGCAGGCAGAAGCAGCGCCTTCGATGCGCGGTCGAACGGACTGAAGAGCATCTTCGAGCCGGAGCGCACGGCGCGGGACACTTCGCGGATGGGCAGGCGATTCATGATGGTCTTCCTCATTGGCCCATGCAGTAGACCGCGGTCTCGGCAAAGACCCGCTTCAGGCTGTAGCCGTTGGCCTTGAAGACACCGACGATCCTGCCGACCTCGGTCCTGTCGGCGAGATCGCTGGGTGCACGGAAACAGACATTGCGGAAGACTTTCTCCACCTGGCACTGCGCGAATGCCCCGCTGTTGGCCAGCTCCTCGCCCAGCGATTTGGCGCCGGTACCCGAGCCCGCGCTGCCGGGACCGCTCGTTGCCCAGCCGAGGAGCTGGTTATGGCCTTTGCGCCAGCGGTTGTCCCAGTGGTCGTCGGGAGTTACGTATCCAGGCCGGAAGTTGTCGGCATTGATGTGATACTTCGGCTGCACCTGGCCATCGGTGTACACGATCTGGCCGGAAGTCTCGTCGAAGTTGTAGTACGCGAAGGCCTGCGCCATGGGATCCATCCCGCTGTGGCAGCCGACGCAGTTGTTCAGGAAGATGCGGCTGTCGCCGCCGGGGCTGCGGCTGACGTCCTGGCGGATGCGGTCGGACGGCCGGGACGTGTCCTGCAGCTGTTCCATATCCCGGCATAAGTGATTCAACAGAGTGAACCGGAACATCGCCCGGTTCGTTCCAGCGATGAAAAACGCTTGCGCCGCCGCGCGCGAGGTGATCACGCCAGCGACCGCGCTGGGCGGCAGACCGTTGAGCGAGGATTGCGTCCTTTGCACCAGCACCGCTTTCAGATCGGAATTCTGGTCTTCCATCGCCTGGTAGTGATCGTTGTTCGCGGTGGAGTAGGCAGGTGAAATTCCGCTGCCGACATAGACCATGTCGGCCGAGAGCACCTGGTTGAACGGCACGTCGTCCCGAACCATTCCGATGACCGTTGCCGTATAGTCATTGAGCGGGGCAAAGACGGTCTGATCGCGATTGGTCCAGGGGGTGGCGAAGCTCTTGAGCGTGACGCTGTAGAACGCGCTGTTCTGGATGGCGAGCATGGCCGCCTGCACCGGGTCGCCCGGAATCAGAGTCGCCATCTGGTCGAGCACGGTGTCGGTGGGCGGGACGCCGGTCAGGCGCTCATGCATCCGCTTGGCCTGTTCGCGGGCGCCGCCCTGGGCCGCGGTGCCGGCCAGCGTCAACATGCCAACCAGGAGAGAATGCAGCAGGGCCGCCCGTACGCGGTGTTTGCGCTTCTCTTGGCCCGCGAGCAGGCCGCAGCGCCTGGGTTGGTTTCCAAGTCTCATGTTCATCCCCATTCGGTCGTAACAAGCGTCGCCCGGAAGGTGCCGCGACGGAGGGCAATATATGCAGCGAGAAGGGGTGCAAGAATGTCTCAGGGGGCCGACGTCGGCCGCTGGCGACATTCCGTGTCGGAGGGTCCACGTGTATAAGTTCGACCGCCCGATTGTTTGTTCGGACGCCGGCGCAAGCCGCTCGGAAAGGGATAAAAATGCTGTATTTCCAGCACGCTGCGAGTCGCTCCCGCCGTCGCGCCGTGCTGGCGGGCGGTGTGATCCCTTTCACGCCACACCACCGTCGGTCGCGGCGCTCCGGACATAACGTCACACCGCGATGACACAAACGAACTTCGCCACCGACCATGATTTTCTCAATCTGTGAAACGGCGCAAGCCGGCCTCAAGAGGATCCTTCCGCTGGCCCTGCTGTTGGCGGCCCTGGCCGGGTGCAGCAGCGAGAGCGGAGGCAACAACCCGATTTTCGGCACGGGCGAAAGGCCCGATCCGGGGACCGAAGACTTTGCCGTGGCGTACGTGAAGCGCACGCTCCCGCCGCCGCAGCAGCAATTGCGGCAGGACGCCCGCGAACTGCGCGTCGTGAACGTGGATGCCGACTTATATATGCGCGACCGGGCCAGCCCCAGCGCGCAGGAGCGCAATATCACGGCGCGGGTCACGGGCGAGGCCGATGGCGACGAAAACCGCTGGGATGTAAAGGACGTGGACGCCTCGTTCGACGGCCGCAAGGTGATTTTCGCCATGCGCGGTCCGATGATCCCGAACGCCGACGAGGAGGACCAGCCGACCTGGAACGTCTGGGAGTACAACCTCGATACCGATACCTTGCGGCGCGTAATCCCCTCGGACATTACGGCAGAAGAAGGGCACGACGTCTCGCCCCACTATCTGCCGGACGGCCGCATCGTTTTCTCCTCCACCCGCCAGCGGCAATCGAAGGCGATACTGCTCGATGAGGGCAAGCCGCAATTCGAGGCCCAGGACGAGGACCGCAATGAGCCGGCGTTCGTTCTGCATGTCATGAACGCCGACGGTTCCGACCTCCACCAGATCTCGTTCAACCAGAGCCATGATCTGGATCCCACGGTGATGGCGGATGGCCGTATCCTCTTCACCCGGTGGGACCACGCGCCGGGCAAAAACGGCATGAGTCTCTACACCGTGAATCCGGACGGTCAGCGTCTCGAGCTGCTGTTCGGCGCGAACAGCCACCGCTCGACGGACAGCGACGGCAGTCCGATCGAAATCCAGTTCCTGCAGCCGCGCCTGCTCGAGGACGGGCACGTGCTCACGCTGCTGCGTCCTTTCACCGGCACGAATTTCGGCGCCGATATCGGCGGTATCGATACGGTGAACTACGTCGAGAACACCCAACCGACGCTCCCCAACCGCGGCATCCTGAGCGGCCCCGCGATCGAGGATGTGGTCATCAATGATGTGCGCGAGACGGGGACGGCGCCTTCCCCCGGCGGCGTATTCAGCGCAGCCTTTCCGATCCTGGACGGCACCGATCGTTTGTTCGTGAGCTGGAGCCTGTGCCGCGCGCTCGTAGACGGGCACGCCGTGCCCTGCACCGACGATGTCCTGGACGATCCGGACGCACTCGCCGCTGCGCCGTTCTACGGAATCTGGATATACGACCGTAAGACAGACACGCAGCAGCCCGTGGTACCGCCCGAAGAAGGCATGATGATCACCGACGTCGTGGCGCTGAAACCGCGGATATTGCCGGCCGTGATTCTCGACGCAGTACCCGGCGTCGACCTGGATCAGAACCTGGTCAACGAGAACGTGGGTGTACTGCACATCCGCAGCGTCTACGATTTCGATGGCACCGATACCGCACCGGGAGGCATCACCGTCCTGCGCAACCCCGCCGTCACGACGGCCCGGCAGCGTCCGGCGCGGTTCGTCCGTATCGAGAAGGCCGTGTCCATCCCTGACCGCAATGTGCGGGATTTCCGCAACAGCGCTTTCGGCACGACCAACTACATGCGGGAAATCATCGGCTACGCACCGGTTGAGCCGGACGGCTCGGTGCGTGTCAAAGTGCCGGCGAATGTCGCGTTTGCGATCAGCTTCGTCGACGCCGACGGCCAAAGATTCAGCCCCCGGCACAACAACTGGCTGCAGGTCCGGCCAGGTGAAGTGCTCGAATGCAACGGCTGCCACAATCCCAACACCGGCGAGTCTCACGGACGGCGCAACCTGTTTGCCAGCGCGAACCCCGGCGCACCGGCTACGGGTCAGCCGTTCCCCAATACCAATGCCGCCCTCTCACTGGTCGATGCCGGGGATACGATGGCTCAGGTGCGTGGACGGGTCATGTGCAACGGAGCCTGCCCGCCCAGCGTAGACGTCCTGTTCGATGACCTGTGGCCGGCTGCTTCGATCACGCCGGTGCCGAGCTTCGATTTCTGCTATTCAACCGGTCCGACCGATGCCGCGACCGATCCCGCCAACCCCTCCGGCACGGCTGCTCCACGCCACACCTGCACTTCCAGCCTCAGAACGGCGGCGCCTGCGCCACCCGCCTGCGAACGGCAATGGAGCAGCGGCTGCCGCGTCGTCATCAATTATGAAACGCACATCCACCCGCTTTGGGGCATCGACCGAACCGTCGATGCAAACAACGACGGCATGCCGGACACGGACGGCATGGGCAACCCCATCGATCACAAATGCATCGGCTGCCATAGCCCCCTCGACGCCATGAACGCCGCGCGAGTGCCCGCCGGCCAGCTGGACCTTTCGGACGGCGCATCGGACCAGAACCCGGACCATTTCAAGGCCTACCGCGAGCTGCTGTTCACCGATCAGCGACAAACGCTTAATATGGGCGCGCTCGTCGACGACTGCTCGCAGACCGATCCCAATACCGGCCTGTGTGTAACGTTCTTCAATGTCAATCCGTCGATGGTTGCGGGGAGCGCGCGGGCTTCGACCAGGTTCTTCAACCCGTTCTTCTACGGTGGCGGCACCGTGGATCACCGGGGATTTCTATCGCCGGCGGAGTTGCGGTTGATCGCGGAATGGCTGGATATCGGTGCGCAGTACTACAACAACCCCTTCGATGCACCGCTCAACTAGCAGTCGGTCGAAAATGGCCGGCCGCCCGTTCGACAGACTGGCAAGCAGCGTGACTTTTGCCCGCAATCCCCGCTCGAAAGCGCCTTTCAGCCTGGCGCTCGCGGCACTGCTGATCGCCCTGAGCTTCTCGCCGGCTCATGCCGGCAACAAGCCGCTGCCGCGCGTGTCGATCGCCGATCCGTTCATCGAGCTGCACACCGGGCCTGGACGCGGCTACCCGATTTTTCATGTCGCCGAACGCGGATCCTCGATCGAGATCGTCCTGCGCCGCACCGACTGGTTCAAGGTGCGCACCGAAGACCGGCGCGAGGGCTGGGTCCACCGCAGCCAGATGCTCGCCACTCTGCAACCCGATGGAGAGCGCACCGCGTTCCGCGATGGGACGCGCGCCGAATTCACCGAGCACCGCTGGGAAATGGGCGTGATGGCGGGCGATGTCGATGGTGCCCGGATCATTTCCACCTACGGCGCTTTCTCATTCAACGAAAATCTTTCGGCGGAGCTGACCACCTCGCATATCCTGGGCCGCTTCTCCAGCAGTTACCTGCTGACCGCCGGGCTGACTCATACGTTCGTTCCGGAATGGCGGATCTCGCCGTTCTTCACGCTCGGCACCGGGCTCGTGAGGGTCGAGCCCAAGGCGACGCTGGTGCAGGCGCAAGACCGCACCGACCAGCTCGGTTTCGTGGGCGCGGGTCTGCGCGCCTATCTCACGCGGCGGTTCATGTTCCGGCTGGAGTACAAGAGCAACGTGATCTTCACCAGCCGCGACGACAACGAGGAAATCGACCAATGGCAAGGCGGATTCGCGTTCTTCTTCTGATGGTCCTCATCGGCCCCCTCGCCGGCGGCTGCGCGCACTGGCGCCATGCTCCGGAGGAGGTTTCCGTGCCGAAGGAAGAAACACCCGGCCGCGTCATCGAGCCCGCGGTGGAGCGGCGCGAAATCAAGCAGCCGAAAATCGACACCGAGAACTTCGAGGTGGGCGCCTTCGCGGGCATCATGAGCCTGGAGGACTTCGGCGCCAATCCCGTGTACGGCCTGCGCGGGGCCTACCACATCGCCGAGGATCTGTTTGTCGAGGCGAGCGTCGGACGCACCAAGGCGGCGCTGTCGAGCATTGAGCAATTGGCTAATGTGCGCGTGGCGCAAAACCGCGACTACACCTACTACAACATCGATTTCGGCTACAACTTCCTGCCCGGGGAGGTCTTCCTGGGCCGCAATCGCGCCATGCCCTCCAGCTTGTATGTCATTGGCGGCGTAGGGGGCACCCGCTTCGCCGGCGACGATTTCTTCACGCTGAACTTAGGTGTTGGCGTGCGTTTGTTGGCCACGGACTGGCTGGCCATCCACCTCGACGCGCGCGATCATCGTTTTGCGACCGATCTCCTGGGAAAGCGCAAGGCAGTGAATAACCTTGAGGGCAACTTGGGATTCACTGTTTTCTTCTGAGGGATTTTCCATGGCAAAGTCGCTCGCCCCGGCACTCTTGTGCAGCACGCTGCTCGCCTCTCTGTCGCTCGCCGGCGACATTCGGCCCGCGCCCGAGTTCCAGCTCGACGGCCGCAACGGCGGCAAGCTGGCCTTGAGCGATCTGAAAGGCCAGGTGGTCATGATCAACTTCTGGGCGAGCTGGTGCGTGCCCTGCAAACAAGAGATGCCGCTGCTCGACCAGATGTATCGCAAGTACAAGCCCATGGGATTTACCATGGTCGGCGTCAACGTCGAGCCGGATCCGGCCAAGGCCGAGGACCTGCTGCAAAAGAGCCCGGTGAGCTTTCCGATCGTATTCGATCGCGAAAGTCGCGTCAGCAAGCTCTACAATGTCACCGGCATGCCAAGCTCGGTGCTGATCGACCGCCAGGGCAACGTGCGCTATCTTCACCGCGGCTACAAGGCCGGCGATGAGAACGCGTATCTGGATCAGATCCGCAGCCTGGTGCGCGAATAGTTTCCCCTCCCCTCCTCCTCCGGCAGGAGAGGGTCAGGCGAGGGGATCGTGAGGGGCAAACGAATGAACATCCGCATCAAACCGCTCCTGATTCTCCCCAGCCTGCTTCTCCTGACCGCGTGCGGCTCCATCGAGCCGTGGGTAAAACCATACGAGCGCGAGCACCTTGCCGATCCGATCATGGCCGCCGATCGGGACCCGGTTTCAAGCTCCTATCTGCATCACGTGTACGAAGCGCGTGAAGGTGCGCGCGGGGCGGTCGGCAGCTCCGGCGGCGGATGCGGCTGCAATTGATGAAAAGGTACGGCTGTCTCCTGCTGGCATTGTTCGTCCTGCCAGCCGCCGCAGGAGTATTACCGGAGGATCGCGCCGACGCCCTGTACCATCGCTATGAAGGCGGTGGAGTGACGATCCAGGGCCCCTCGCTCCTGGTGCGCAAGAAGCTCAAGGAGAAGTTCTCCTTCTCCGCCAACTACTACGTCGACATGGTTTCGAGCGCCTCGATCGACGTGCAGACCTCCGGCGCGAGCGAATACAAGGAAAAGCGCAAGCAATACAGCCTCGGGATGGACTACCTGCGGGGCAAGTCGACCTACAGCATCGGCTTCATCAACAGCAAGGAGAACGACTACCAGGCCGACACCGCTTTCTTCGGCATCAGCCAGGACATGTTCGGCGACCTGACGACCGTCAGTCTCGGTTTCACCCGCGGCTGGAACGTCGTCCAGCGCAACGCAGGCGGCATCATCGATCCCAACTTCCGCCACGATACCGATGTCCGGCAATACCGCGTCGGAGTTTCGCAGATCATCACCCGCAACCTGCTGCTGGACGCGGCCTATGAAGTCATCACCGACGAAGGCTTCCTCAACAATCCATACCGCTCCGTGCGATACCTGACCTCGAGCGGCAGCGTTTTGCTCGAGCCGGAGCGGTATCCGCACACCCACACCAGCAACGCCGTATCCATTGGCTCCAGGTATTACCTGCCTTATCGCGCCGCGCTGAGCGGCTCCTACCGGTTCTTTACCGACACTTGGGGCATTCGCGCCAATACGGCCGAGATCGGCTATACCCAGCCGCTCGCGCAGAAGTGGACGCTGGAAGCCAGATACCGCTACTACAATCAAACCCACGCGGACTTCTACAGCGACCTGTTCCCGCGCGCCAACGCCCAGAACTTTCTCGCGCGCGACAAGGAGCTGAGTACCTTCAGCAGTCAGACCGGCGGCCTGGGCATCACCTATGAGTTCCCCGGCGGGCGGCCGCGGTTCGTCCACAAGGGCACGCTGAATCTGCGCTACGACTACATCTGGTTCAACTACGAAGACTTCCGCGACGCCCGTGTCACCGGAATAGCGCCCGGAACCGAGCCGCTCTACAGCTTCAACGCCAACGTGATTCAGTTCTTCGTGTCCGTCTGGTTCTGACCTGACGCCAGCGGTGCCTCGAGCCCTTTCGAGTAGAAGATCTGGCCATCCTTGTCGATGGCCACGGCATCGACATCGCCGAGCCCGTCGAGGATCTTCATCCCCTTCTCGATTCCCAGTACGAAAATCGTCTTGGAAAGCCCATCGGTGCGGGTCGCCGTGGGGCCGATGATCGTCACGCTACGTACCGCGCTCGCGGAATGGCCGGTCGAAGGTGAGATGATGTGGTGATAGCGCACGCCTTCGGCTTCGAAGTACCGCTCATAGTCGCCGGAGGTCGAAATCGCCGCGTCCACCATCGGCATGCGGATCGCCACCTTGTCGCGATTGCGTGGATCGCGCACGCCGACCATCCAGGGATGCCCAAAGCGGTCGCCGATAATCCGGCTGTCGCCCCCCGCCGTGACCATGGCGTGCTGGATACCGGCTTTCTGCAGGACCGCGATCCCCTGATCGACCGCCCACCCCTTGGCGATGCCCCCCAGGTCGATTCGCACGCCAGGCTGCGTGAATTTGACGGTCCGCGCCTTCGGATCCAGCACTACATGCCGGTAACTTACAGCGGGCAGGGCCGCGGCGATCTGCTCCTCGGTCGGCTTGATATGACGACGAAAGTCATACATGTAGCCGACGCTCGCATACGTAATGTCGAACGCGCCCTCGGTGATGCGCGAGTACTCCAGGGCGGTCTGCAGCAAACCGAAAAGGTCCGCGTCGACGCGAACCGGATGATTGGCTGCCTCGGCATTGACTCGGGAGACCTGGCTCGTCGGCTTGTAGGTGCTCATCAACTCATCGACCCGCCGCATTTCAGCCATGACGCTGTCGATATCGGCTTCGGCCTGCACTTTGTCGGTGGACCACAGCTCCACGGCGATACGGGTGCCCATGATGGCGTCTTCACGGGAGAACCACTCGGCGTGGACACTCGGCGCAGCCGCCAGGCCGATAGCAATGATTAGAAGGGAACGCATGGGTGAATTATGCGGCATCGCATGGGGGTTCGCCGCGCACGGCCCCATATGGAGCCCATCAGACCCTGATTCGCCGCTCACGGCATCCATGCCTCGGCAACTGCTCCCTGCGTCGCCCCCTACCTCGCCATCCCTGGACTCGTACCTCCTGCATCCCTGCAGTCGTCCCACGGCATACCGTCCGTCTATCCCTGGACATAGCCGCTGCCGGCATCCATGCCTCTCGCGGCATACCGTCCATCCCCTGGACATAAAAAAAGGCGGTGCGCATCAGCACACCGCCTGCAGCGCAAAGGCCCGGCTACCTTGCCGGACCTTCAGCGCGGGGGAGCGGGAGGGAGATCGGCACCAGCGCCGAGGTAGGTCAGCATGGGGACATCGTCCCCCGGCACCCACATCGGACGCAGTTCCCTGTCCGTCGGATCAGCAAGCCGATCAGCCCGTCCAGAACTCTGCGCAGCGAGCACGAAGCCGGCTCCGAGGGCCAGAGTCACCGCAACGGTCACCAGCAAGTGTCGGCGATGCGGTCGGTTTCGCGTCGGTAGGTACTTCACGGCCGTTCCTCCTCCAAAGGACTAGCGCAATCCCTGTGAGCTCAACAAAACTCAGCCCTGGCTCATTCCGGGTTGTGTCGTGCGGTTCACTTCGGGGGCAGCGGCATCTGCGCGCCGTCGATGAACTTCGGCGGCAACGGCATCTGCGCGCCATCCGCGAACTTCGGCGGAAGCGGCATCTGCGCGCCATCGATGAACTTCGGCGGCAGGGGCATTTGGGCACCATCCGCAGCCGCAAAACCCGAAAACACAACGCCAGAAACAAGCAAGGTGGAAAGAATCAACTTACGCATGAAAAGCTCCAGAACAGGGATTACGCTTTTTTTACTTCTGGAGAGGACGTCCCACCTCAGCCGCCCTCTCCACTAAGTCAGAGCGAGAAAACCGTGATCCCATTCTCAAGAAAATTCCGGGAAGGTTGTTGTGGTGCACAGAATTCGGACTTCGCGATCTGCTATCGCAATGCGATATGCGGCCCCGATGGGGGATCGGAGCGCTCAAATCCCCATTTCCTCAGGGGGTTAAGGACGAAATTCAGAGAAATTCGTAAAGAAATCAGGGGGGGCGGCGGCTATGATGCCCACGATCCGACCGTAAGCCCGCTCCGGATATGCGGCGGACGGAGACTTCGATAGGTGGTGGATGACTCAACCCAGCTCAGTTACTCAGCTGTTGCAGGACTGGCGGTCCGGCAAAAGTGATGCCCTGCAGCGGCTCACTCCGCTGGTTTACGACGAGCTGCACAAGCTCGCTCGCAAATACATGCGCCAGGAGCGGGCCGGCCATACTCTGCAGGCCACTGCCATCGTCCACGAGGCGTATGTCCGGCTGATCGACATGGAGGTGCCGTGGGAAGACCGCGCGCATTTCTTTGCGGTCGCGGCGCGGCTGATGCGACGCATCCTCGTGGACTATGCCAAGCAGCGCCGGGCCGAGAAGCGCGGGGCCGGCTCATTGACCGTCTTTCGACTCGAAGAGCATGACGCGCCCAGCAAGGACCCAGGCTACGACATCCTCGAAATCGATGATGCCCTCAACAAGTTGTCGGCCGCGGACGAGCGCCTGGCGCGCATGATCGAAGTCCACTATTTCGCCGGCATGAGCTCGGAAGAGACCGCGAGCGCCTTCGATATCTCAGTCGCCACACTGCACCGCGAGCTGCGGGTGGCCAAGGCGTGGCTGCTGAAGGCAATGAAGCCGGCTGCGAAATGACTCCCGAGCGCTGGGCGAAGCTACAATCCGTTTTCAATGAGGTGGTCGAACACCCGCTGACGGAACGCGCGGCCGTGCTCGCCAGCGCCTGCGGCGGTGACGAAGAGTTGCGTCAGGAAGTCGAAGAGCTCCTGGCCATCGATCAAGGAAGCGAAGATCACCTGCGCGATGCCATCGGCGGCGCCGTTGCGGATGTGGTCGAGGGCCAGCGCAGCAAAATGCTCGGCGCCGTCATCGGCGCCTATCGGATCACCCGCATCCTCGGCCACGGCGGCATGGGCACGGTGTTCCTCGGCGAACGCGCCGACAAACAATTCGAGCAGCGCGTTGCCATCAAGCTCGTGGAACAGATGGCTCTGCATCCTCAGCTGCGGCAGCGGTTGCGCAGCGAACGGCAGATCCTGGCCCACCTGGAGCATCCGTATATCGCCCGTCTGATCGACGGTGGCGAGACGAAGGAAGGCATCCCGTACCTGGTCATCGAGTACATCGAAGGGAAACCGATCGACGAGTACTGCAATGACAACCAGCTGAGCATTCCGCAGCGGCTCGCCCTGTTCGAAAAGGTCTGCAGCGCGATCAACTACGCCCACCGCCATCTGATCGTCCATCGCGACATCAAGCCGGCGAACATCCTGGTGACCGGCGACGGCACACCGAAGCTTCTGGACTTCGGCATCGCCAAAATCCTGAGCCCTGAAACCATCGGGCACACCGCCGCCGTGACGCGGGTGCAGGATCGTCTGCTGACACCTGAGCATGCCAGCCCGGAGCAGGTGCTCGGCCGGACAATCACCACCGCCACCGACATCTACGCGCTCGGTGTGCTGTTGTACCACCTGGTGTGCAATCGCTCGCCGTACGCGAACAGCAACTCGACTTCGATCGGCCTGCAGCGGGCGATCTGCAATGAGGACCCGCCGCGTCCGAGCGGACTGTTCCGCACGGCAGAAGTCGCTGCGACCTCGAACGACAAATTCGATCCGGGCGCGGTCGCCGCCAAATGCGGTACGACCGTGCAACGGCTGCGCCGCCAGCTCGCCGGCGATATCGACGCAATCATTCTCAAGGCAATGCGCAAGGAACCCGAGCAGCGCTATGCCTCCGCGGAACAGATCATCGAAGATTTGCGCCGTCAGCGGACCGGTCAGCCTGTTATCGCACTGCAAGGCGGCCGACGATATCGCGCGGCCAAGTTCCTGCGGCGCAACTCCCTCGGTGTAAGTCTGGCTCTGGTGATTGCGATCTCACTCGTCGGATTTGCGATGACCATGGCATTGCACGCGAAACGGATGAGCGAGCAGCGGGACCTCGCCGCGATTGCCCGCGACCGCGCCGAGCAAGTTTCCTCCTTCCTCGTCAATATCTTCTCCGCGGCGGACCCGTACCAGGCTCAGGGCAAAGAAATCACCGCCAAAGAGCTGCTGGAAAGGGGCGCAGATCGCATCCGCAATGACCTCACGCAGCAACCGGAAGTCCGCGCTCAGATGCTCGAAAGCATCGGCTACGCGTTTCAGCGGCAGGAGTTGCCGGAACGGGCGATTCCGCTCCTGGAACAAGCCCTTGAAATCCGCCGTAACAGCGGAAAGCCGCCGGATACGCTGCTCGCGACCAGCATGACGAATCTTGCGACAGCCTTGCGCGGCGCCGGCAAGACGGCTTCTGCGGAGGGTTACTACAGGCAGGCTCTGGAGCTCAATCGCGCCCTGTTTGGCGAAGACCATGATCGTGTCGCGCAGGTCATGCGAGAGTTGGCCCGACTGCTCTTCGAGGGCCACAGCAATTTGAACGAGGCAGAGCAGTTGATGAAACGGAGCCTGCAAATCTACCGCAAGCAATTTGGCGACGAGCACGCGGAAGTCGCCTCCACGTTGATCGAGCTGGGTAACCTGAGCGTCTGGAAGGACGACCTCGCCGCTGCGGAGGAATATCAACGCGAAGCATTGCACATCTGCCAGCTCAAATATCCTCGAACACATCCCGACTATGCCGAGGCGGTGGGCTCTCTCGGATTGACGCTCGTCCGCCGTGGCAAGGTCACGGAAGCTCAAGGGTTGCTGACGGAAGCTTTGGAATTGCAGCGTAAGGTTTTCGGTGCAACGAGTCCGCGCGTCATACGATCGCTCGATGCCCTGGCATCCGTGCACGAGCAACGCAAGGAGTATCCAAAAGCCATTCAGCTGGTGGAGGAGTCCCTGCGAATCACCCGGGAAACCCGGGGCACCCAGCACTATGAAACCGGCTATCTCCTCGATTCTCTGGCCAAGCTCTACCTGAAGACACAAGATCTCAAGAAGGCGCGCGCTACCATCGACGAAGCTCTCTCCATCTACAAGCAAACACTGCCCGAAGATCACCTGTACATCGCCTCATCACAGCAGACCCTCGGCGAGATTTTGCTGGCCGCTGGCAAGGCACGGGAAGCAGAAGTGCCATTGCGCGCTGCAATCGCCACGTGCATCAAGTCCACGGGTCCAGTGAGCTGGCGCACAGCCCGATCGGAAAACACCCTGGGTGTAGTTCTGATGCGCACCGGCAGGCGTGACGAGGGAGACAGGCTGCTCGCCAGCAGCTACGCTACCTTGCGCGCCACGCTCGGCGACAAGCATGAGCTCACCATCACGGCCCGGGATCGGCTGGCCGAGGCGCGTCATACCCGATAGCCCACCGGCGCCGATCGGTCCGCTTCCAACCTCCTGAGTGCTTTCCCACCGCGCTTCCAATTTCAAGCCGCCACCCTTGGAGTACAATCGCCCGCGGCCGTCCTACGCAGGCAGCCCGACTGCCCGGATTTGAGACGCCGGAGGGAACCGCGAATCCGACTACCCTGTCGCACCATTACGGCCGTTGACATCCTGGGGGAACGATCATGTCGAACAGAGTTTTATCCTTATTTCTCGCGACGTTACTGACGGCGCCGCCGGCCGCCTTCGGGCAGGAGCGCGAGGAAGCGCGCATCCTGGTCGCCACTCGGGTGCTCGAAGAGGTCAAGACCATGCCGGACCAGAACATGCCGGACTGGCTGCTCAATCGCGCCTATGGCGTCGCGGTCATCCCGGACGTCGTCAAAGCCAGCCTCATCTTCGGCGGGCGGCGGGGTAAGGGTCTGCTGGTAGTCCGGGACGCCAAGGGCCGCTGGAGCAATCCGGTATTCATCACGTTGACCGGTGGAAGCATCGGCTGGCAGGCCGGCGTTCAATCCACCGACGTCGTGCTGGTGTTCACGACGCGTCAGGGCGTCGAAGGCATCTCGGACGGCAAGCTCACGCTGGGCGCGGACGCCTCCGTTGCAGCAGGGCCCGTCGGCCGCCAGACCTCGGCCGCGACCGACGCCAATTTATCCGCCGAGGTGTACTCGTACTCACGCGCCAAGGGCCTGTTCGCCGGCATCGCGCTGGACGGCACAGCCATCACCATCGACAGCAAGGCCAACGAGCTGTACTACAAGAAGCCGGGAGTAACGGCGAGCGACCTGATGGCGAACGACGCGCCAGCGCCACCCCCCTCCGCTCAACGCTTTCTCGCCGCCATCGGCCGTGACGATGCCGCCGTCTCCTCGACCAGCCCGGCTCCGGCGGACACTCAACCCAAGGCGGAGGTGAAGACTTTCCCCATGGAAGACGAGAAACCGCACGAGGAATCGCCCCCGAAGAAGTAACTCTCGCGCAGCAGCGCATCCACGACGCTTTATTAGGAGGTTGAAATGGAGGCCATCAAACTGTCGAAGGCGCAACCGCCGCCATTTGAGCTGTCGTTGCGGATCCGGCATCCGTCCATCGATCCGGCGGAGATCTCCCGGGAGCTGAAGCTGGAAGCCCGGCATTCATTCAAGGCAGGCGAGCCGCGCGCGTTGCGCAGCGGCGGCGCAAAGCCCTCGCTATACAGCGAGAGCTACTGGCTCGGGGCGTTGGATCCCATTCCCATGCCGAGCGAGTTACTGCATATCCTGGACCTGCCTCAGTCGTCGGCGGCGGCCTCGAAAGAGCGCTTCACGTCGCTGGTCGCGCGCGATCTGGACATGGCGCTGTCGTGGTGCGTGAGCTATCTGTCCCGCAGGCACGCCACGTTCATCCGCCGCATCAGGGCCGAGGGCGGGGAAGTCCGGCTGCTGGTCACCATGTCCGTTCCTCCTGCCGTCGGGTTCACGCTCACTCCGGAGCTCGGCCGCGCGCTGAGCGAGTCCGGTATCGCGCTCAATTTCGAGTTCGCCAACACCTGAATGACGCGAATCCATACCGTTGCCGTCGCTCAAGCCGGCACCCTCCTCGGCGATCGAAAGGCAACTCTGGCGAAGCTGGCGAGCCTCGCCGCCGAGTGCGCGGATCACCGTGTCGAGCTGGCCGTCTTTCCGGAAGCTTTCATCGGCGGCTATCCCAAAGGCTTGTCGTTCGGCGCCTCCCTCGGGATCCGGACGCCCGAGGGCCGCGAGCTGTTTCGCGCGTACGCCGAGCAGGCCATCGACGTGCCGGGGCCGGTCACCGACGCCATCGGCGAGATCGCCCGGAAGCACTCACTCTATCTGGTCGTCGGCGTCATCGAGCGCGCGGGCGGCACGCTCTACTGCACGGCGCTCTATGTCGGACGCGACGGCAAGCTGCTCGGCAAACACCGCAAACTCATGCCGACCGCCGTCGAGCGCGTCATCTGGGGTTGCGGCGATGGATCGACGCTGGACGTCATCGACTCGCCCATCGGCAGATTCGGCGCGCTCATCTGCTGGGAAAACTACATGCCCCTGGCGCGCGTGGCGATGTACGAACAGCAGATCGAGCTCTACTGCGCGCCCACGGTCGACGACCGGGAAGCCTGGATCCCCACGCTGCGGCACATCGCCCGGGAAGGCCGCTGCTTCGTGTTGAGCAGCTGTCAGCTCCTGACCCGCGAGGCCTATCCGGCGGAATGGCTGGCGGCGGCGAAAGACCTGCCGGCGCTGCCGATCCGCGGCGGAAGCTGCATCATCGATCCGCTGGGTGAAATCATCGCCGGACCGCGTTACGAGGATGAGGGCATCGTAGTCGCCGAGGTCGACCTCGCACGCATCACGGCGGCCAAGTTCGATTTCGATGTCGTCGGTCACTACGCCAGGCCGGATGTCCTGCAACTGCATGTCAATCGCGAGCCGGGATCTTAGTCGCCGTACGGTTCGTCCCGCCCGGGCCCGACGCGGCAGCAGCGCCTTTACAACACCACCCTGACTACGTTAGTTTACGCACCATGATTTCCACCGCGACCAAACGCATCAAAACCGGCAAGACGCCCTGCCCCGGGGTCTTCGAGGAACGCATGCGTTTGTAGCGCGAGTTTGAAACGCCAAATCCTCAAGGCCCCGTCGGCAACGATGGGGCCTTTTTTATGTCCAGGTGCGACGCATGCGTCGCAGGGGTATCCACGGATGCATACCCGGGCTTCAGCGGAGTAGAGACTGCGCAGCTGAATGGACGGTACGCCGCGGCACGACTGCAGGGCGCAGGAGGTACGAGTCCAGGGATGGACGAGATAGGGCGACGCAGGGAGCAGTTGCCCAGGCAGGGATGCCGGGAGCGGCGCAACGAGGAAACGATGTCATTCAGTACAGGTCTTTCATGTACAGATCATTCAGAGAGAGCTCATGTCGAACAAAAATCCAACAGTAGCGATCGTCGGCGCCACCGGTGCAGTCGGCGTCGAGCTGGTGCGCTGCCTCGAACAGCGCCGCTTTCCCCTGGCGCATCTGCGGCTTCTCGCGTCCGCGCGGTCCAAGGGCAAAACCCTGCCATTTCACGGCACGCCGATTGCGGTCGAGGAGCTTACGGAGCACAGCTTCGCGGGCGTCGACCTCGCGCTCTTTTCCGCCGGCGCAGGCACGTCGAGGAAGTTCGCGCCCCTGGCGGTGCAAAGCGGCGCGGTCGTGGTGGACAACTCCTCGGCATTTCGCATGGACGACACCGTGCCGCTCATCATTCCGGAGGTGAACGCGCCCGCCCTGAAGGGGCACCGCGGCATCATCGCCAACCCGAACTGCGCCGCCATCATCTCCATCACGCCGTTGTGGCCGATCCACCGCTTGAACCGCATCCACCGCCTGATCATTTCCACCTATCAGGCGGCCTCCGGCGCCGGCGCTGCGGCGATGGAAGAGTTGCGTGAATCGACTCGAGCCTACCTCGAGGGGCGTCAATACCAGCACACCGTGCTGCCCCACCCGTACGCATTCAATCTCTTCAGCCACAACACGCGCATCGATCCTCGGACCGGATACAACGACGAGGAAACGAAGGTCATCAACGAGACCCGCAAGATCTTCGCCGATCCCGACATCCGCGTCAGCGCGACCTGCGTGCGCGTGCCGGTGCTGCGCGCCCACGCGGTCTCGATCACCTTCGAGTGCGAGCAGCCGATCACGCCGGACGAGGCGCGCGCCATCTTCGCCGTCGCGCCGGGGGTCAAAGTGGTCGACGACGTCGCCAACAATTATTTCCCGATGCCCAAGGACGCCTCCGGGCGGGACGAAATCCTGGTGGGCCGCATCCGCCGCGACTCGAGCGATCCCAGCGGCCGCTCGCTCGCGATGTTCGCGGCGGGCGACCAGCTGCTGAAGGGTGCGGCGCTGAACGCCGTGCAGATCGCCGAGCTGCTGGCCGGCCGCTAGAGAACCATTTGCGGCCGCCGGGGCCGAAAGGCTAGCATCCGGCCCGTGACGAAAGCCAACCGGGGTGGCTGGAAGACCTGCAGCCGCGGACACAAGTATCGCGGTGCCGGCCCGTGTCCCGCATGTTGGCCCGGTTCCCGGTCGAGAGCGGCCCGCGGGTCCCGGACGCGCGGCGTCCGGCGCGCCCTGCGAAACGAATAGCCTGGCGCGGATGGTGATCATGCGAAGACTCCCTGCGATCGTACTTTCGTGCGGCCTCCTGCTGGCCGCGACCGCCGTCAGTGCCGAAGCCCGCTGGCAGGAGGGTGAGCACTACTTCCTGATCAGACCGGCGCAGCCGAAGATGGATCCGGCGGCGAAGATCGAGGTCATCGAAGCGTTTTCCTACGGCTGTCCCGCCTGCTTTCAGTTCTATCCCGTCGCCGACCAGCTCAAAGCGAGTTTGCCGCCCGGCACGCGCATGCAGTACCTGCCCGCCTCGTTCATCGTGGCCGAAAGCTGGCCGCTGTTTCAGCGCGCGTTCTACGCCGCCCGGTCGCTGGGCGTGGTGGACAAGACGCACAACGCGATGTTCGAGGCGATCTGGAAAACCGGCGAGCTGGGGATCGCGTATCCCGACAGCAACCGCCTGAAAAATCCGCCGCCGAGCCTCGAGGACGTGGCCAAGTTCTACAACCGCGTGGCCGGCGTGAGCCGGGAGAAATTCCTCGCGGCGGCCAATTCGTTCGATACCATGGTGAGCATGAATCGGGCGGATGACCTGATGAAGGCGTACCAGGTGGACAGCACGCCGACGATTGTTATCGATGGCAAGTACCGCATGACGCCGCGCTCGGCGGGCGGCTACGATCAGCTCATCGAGCTCGTGAAGTGGCTCGTGGCGAAGGAAAGCGCCAACGGCAGCCCCAAGGGAAAACCCTAGCCGGGCTGCGTTCCGGCTCCCCATTCCAGGTAGAGAAATCATGACGTTGTTTCCTGCGGCAAACGCACGCATAGAGCGCCCGACTGCAACCGGCAGATCACCCGCCGATCGATCCGCACAGCCGTACCGCACAGCTGCGGCCACACTCCTGGCATCCCTCGTGCTCTCCGTCGCGGGCTGTGGGAAAAATGCTCCCGAGCCTGCGGCACAAACAAGCAACTCGAGCGCAGCGCCGGCATCGGCGCCCGCCGTGACATCGACGCCACCTTCGGCATCGGCAACACCCTCGGCGCCGAAACCGGCAACGGCTGATCCGCCCGCATCCGGTATCGTGAAGCCGCGCGCGGAAACGGCGCTCTCGATGCCGACTTATCCGGCGGAATCCAGGAAGGCGCGCGAAGAAGGCACGGTGGAGCTGAACTTGCACGTTCTCACCGACGGTTCCGTCGACGAGGTGGGCGTGCTGAAGTCGAGCGGCTTCCCGCGCCTGGACGAATACGCCGTGCGCGAGGCGCGCACGCGCTGGCGCCTGAAACCCGGCACCGTCGACGGCAAGCCCACGCCGATGTGGCACAGCTTCCGCGTGAAATTCCAGCTGTCGGAGTGAGAATCAGCGAGCGTGAGCTCCCGCGGCGCGAGGCTCATTGTCCGACGCCGCTGCGTCCAACCGCCAACTCACATTCCTCCGGTTCGTTTGGCATCGCCCATGAACAAACCTCTGTTGCCGGGGCTGCCGTACGAAACCCTAGTGTGATTGCGACAGCACCCGTCGATACAGCGCCTCATACTGCGGAACGATGAGATCCGCCGAGAATCTTTCCCGTGCGCGGCGGCGGGCTGTCTCGCCCAGGGCGCGGCGACGCGCGGGATCTCGCAACAGTGCTTCGACCGCGCGGGCAAGGGCGTCCGGATCGCCGAAGGGCACGAGGATTCCCGCTTCGTACTCCCCCATCACTTCGGGAATACCACCGACCGCGGTCGACACGCAGGGACAGGCGAGCTGCATGGCCTCGAGCACACCAAGGCAGAAGCTCTCCACCTCAGAAGTGAACAACGCCAGATCGGCGGCCTGCAGATAGTCCTCGATCAGCGTAACGCGCTCGAGCACCATCACCCGGTCTTCCAATCCGAGGCGACGCAGATCGGCCGCGAACGGCGTGAAATCCCCGCCGGCCAGGATGACCAGCTTGAAATCACCGGACGGACGAATCCGCGCCGCGGTTTCCAGCAGCAGATCGATACGCTTCGACGGCCGCAGATTGGAATGGTGGACGATCATCGCCTGCCCGGACGCCAGGCCCAGCTCTGCCCGCACTTCGGCCCGCGAGCGCGCCGGCGTACGCGTTTCCGAGAAGTTGTAGATCGTTTGTATCGGCCGTTCCATGACGAACAGCCGCTCGGTCTCCTGCCGCAGGAATTGCGACACGGCCGTCACCGCATCCGATTGCACCAACGCATGCCGGATCGCGGGAGCATAGCCGGGGTCGCGGCCGAGCAGCGTCGTATCCGTGCCGTGCAAAGTCGTGACGACGCGAGGGCGCTGCGCCGGAGGCAGCATGGAGCTGGCCAGGATTGCGGCCGTGGCGTGCGGCACAGCGTAGTGCGCGTGCAGAATATCCAGCCCGCATTCGCTGCTGACCTCGGCCATCTTCACCGACAGCGGCAGCGTGTAGTCGGGATATTTGAACAGCTCGTAGTCGCTCACGCGCACGGGATGAAAAAACACGCCCGGAGTATCCGCCGGCAGCCGCACGGGGCGCTCGTAGCTCATGAAATGAACCGCGTGCCCGCGCCGCGCGAGCTGCTCCCCGAGAGCGCAGGCCAGAATGCCGCTGCCGCCGATGGACGGGTGGCAGGTAATGCCGACCTTCATCCGCTCATGGGACATAGGCTTCATCCGATCTGTCGATCGTCTCCCGGGCAACGAACGTGACGCCGGGCGCTTGTGAGGTATCGAGATAGGACTGTTCCCCGGCGCCGGCGACGTAGTGCGTACTGTGGATGACCGACTGCATCCAGCGCCAGCGCGTGTCGCGCGCAGGGCTGATCTGCTCTTTGCTGCAGACCACCGGAGGAAGCGTCGTGAAAACTTCACCGCCGTGGTGCAGGCTGGGAACACCCCGAACGATACGGGCGCGCACGATCTCCCCTTCGCTCGGCAGGTCGGCAAAGAAATCCGCAACGTCGCAGGCGGCGCGCCGCAGCTCCGGATCGCTGGAACGCGCGATGCGAATGCCGTCGAGCAGGCCGAGGCGTCGATACATTTCCAGGCAGAAATCGGCCACCGTGCCCGCCTCGACGGCGTGGAACTCCTCGATCCAGCGCTCCTCCACATAGGCCGGCAGACGCCGCGCCGTCTGCTCCCGCCACCCGGCCGGCACGCGCTTCAAATACAGCGGCGAGAACTTGCGCTGCACTTTGTTCTCGAAGGCGAAATTCAGCGTCAGCGGCTCGCCCGTCCGCCGGTGACGCAGCGTCGTCTGCGTTTCGCGCGGATCATGATCGCTGTCGTGATAGAAAAACACGAGCTCGCCGCCGATCTGCTCCTGGAGCCGGCGGGCGGTGCGGATCTTGGCGACCAGGAACCGGCGCGGGAAGAAGCCGCACGGCTGCTGGCCGAAGCAGATCACCGGCCTGGAGCTCATGCCGCGCTCCACTCCCGCGTCCCGTTGCCCAGCGCCTTCTGCAATATCAAGCTGAACAGGACGCACAGCGCGCAGCCGATCAGGTTGTACCAGAGATAGCCGATGCTCAGCGTGAAATAGAAGCCGATCACCAGCGCCTGGGCCGCGGCCGCGCCCCAGAATACCGCGGTGCCGCCGACGCGTTTGAAGAAAAACGCCACCAGAAAAATCCCCAGCACCACGCCGTAGAAAATCGAGCCCAGGATGTTGATGGCCTCGATGAGGTTCTCGGCAAAGCTGGCGAACAGGGCAAAGGCGATCGCGAACAGCCCCCACATCGCGGTGAACCACTTGGAGGTGCGCACGTCACGCGCCTCATCGCGCAACTCCTTCGGCCGCAAATGCCGCCACAGATCGATGGTGGTCGTAGAGCCGAGCGCGTTCAGCTCGCCGGCTTTGGACGACAGCGCGGCGGCAAACATCACCGCCACGAGCAGCCCGATGGCCCCGTGCGGAAGCTCGGCAAGAATGAAGCTGATGAAGACATAGTCGGAGTCCTGCGTCTTTGCGTCCGGATCGACCGCGAGCACCGCGGTCTTGGCCTCGGCGCGCACCGCCTCCGCGGCACGTTGCGATTCGAGCATCGCCGTGCGGGCCGAAGTCTCGGCGGAAGCATCGCCCGATAAGCGAGCCGCGAGCCACTCCCGAATGCGCTCCCGCTTCACTCGATAGACCCCGGCGTGCTTCTCTTCGAGCGCATGGAAATTGACCGCATCCGGTCCTTGGGCATGATGCGCCCATTCGGCCTGGTTGAAATAGACCGGCGGCTTCTCGAACTGATAGAACACGAACACCATCGCACCCAGCAGCAGAATGCCGAACTGCATGGGAATCTTCAGCAAAGCGTTGAACATCAGGCCCAGCCGCCCCTCGCGCAACGCCGCGCCGCCGATGTAGCGCTGCACCTGGGACTGGTCGGTGCCGAAGTAAGACAGCGAGAGAAAGATACCGCCGAACAAACCGCTCCAGAACGTATAGCGGCGCTCGGGATCGAGCGAGAAATCGACGGCCTGGAGCTTGCCCATCGCGCCGGCCACGTGGGCGGCGCCATTGAACCCCAGGTCCGGCGGGAGCTTCATCAGCAACACGATGAACGCCGTCAGCATGCCGGCGAAAATAACCCCCATCTGCCACTTCTGCGTCAGGCTCACCGCGGCGCTGCCGCCGCTGACGGTGTAGATGACGACCAGCAGGCCCGAGCACACGATCGTCAGATCCAGCCGCCAGCCGAGCACGGTGGAAAGAATGATCGCAGGCGCGTAGATGGTGACGCCAGCCGCCAGCCCGCGCTGCAATAGAAAGAGTCCGGCGCCGAGCAGCCGCGTCTTGGAGTCGAAGCGTCGCCCGAGGAACTCGTACGCGGTGTAGACGCCGAGCCGCCGGTAGATCGGCAGGAACACGGCGCACACGATGATGAGCGCGAGCGGCAGCCCGAAATAGTTCTGCACGAAGCCGATGCCGCTCTCGAACCCCTGTCCCGGCGTGGAGAGAAACGTGATCGCGCTCGCCTGCGTCGCCATTACGGACAGGCCGATCGTGCCCCAGCCCATGGCGGGATCTCCCTTGAGATAGGTGCTGAGCGTGCGCACGCGCCGCGTGCGCCACGCGCCGTACCCGGCGATGCCGAGCATCGTGCCAAGCAGCACCAGCCAGTCGAGGCCGTTCATGCGAACGTCCGCGTGAAGATCGCCAGCAGCACCACCGTGAGAACGAACCACGCGAACACGAAGAAGTAGACTCCGCGCCAGCTGCGAAAGCCCGGTACTCCTGGAGCAGCGTCGTCGGCGGCGGTCCCCTCTTCCTCTTTCCCGGCCGGGCGTCGGATGTCGTTCATCGCTTCCCCAGCGCGATCAGATTGGCAAACAAACGGTAGGCGCCGGGTACGCCGGCCGGAATCTGCCGGAAAAAAGCGAGTCCGGTATAAACGAAGTAACCTTCGCCGTGCCGGGCGACCAGCAGTCCGCCGGCCAGCGGCTGCTCGCCCGGATCGCTGCAGGCGATCAGCGGAGTGAAGCGCGCATCCCATTCGTTCGCGAAATACAGGCCGCGCTCCTGCACCCAATGCTCGAAATCGTTCGCGGTAATCTTGTTCGGCACATTGAGCGCGGGATGGTCGGGCGCCAGAAACGTGATGGCGGCGGTCTCATCGGTTACGCGGTCGCGGGAAATCTTCAGCGGGTACGGGGCAACAGAGTCGGCAGGCAAGTCGACCGTATTGTACTGGACGATCACGGTGCCGCCGCGTTGGGCATAGTCGAATAACGTCGGCAAGCGCTCTGCCAGCTCCCTGCGAACATTGAAGGCCCGCACGCCGACCACCACTGCATCCAGCTCGGGCAACCCCTCCCGACCGAGATCGGCGATGTCGAGTGGTACTACGGCGTAGCCCATGCGCTCGATGCCCTCGGCAACCGAATCGCCCGCACCGGCGATATAGCCCACGCGCCGGCCGCGGATCGCCAGATCGAGGCTGACGACCTTCAACCGCGCCGGCGGCTGAAGCAATTGGAAAGGAATGTGCGGATAGTGGATATCCACGCGCTCGGTGTCGAACCGCTTGCCGCCGATGGTCAGCGCGGCACCAATGCGTGCGACAGCCGATTTCGCGGGAGCGGTCAATGTAAATTTGAAGCGCACCGTATCGCCGGCCGACCCCCCGCGAAATGCCTGGCTGGCCGGTGTCGCTTTCCAGCCGGCCGGCGCCTCGAGCGCAAGCGTGCCGGCCAGTCCGCCGCGCGCCGCCTTGATCTCCACCTCTATCGGGCGCGCCGCCGACGGCGCGAACAACTCAACGCCGGAAACGAACCTCAGCGTCGCCGGCGCGATGACGCGCACCGGCCGGCGTGCCTCGTACTCGGCAGCCGCGGTCGCCGACCGCACCGGCTCGTCAGTCACGACCAAAGTCTGTCCGCCGACTTCGAACGTGTATTCGACCGGAAATTCAGCAGGATTCTGCGGCAGACCGATGAGGGATGCAGCGCTCGCGCGGAAGGTCCCGGGTGTGCCCTCCTCCCGCAGCCAGTACGGTTGGCTCAACGGGCTGTCGGCGGGCATTGTAACCGTCGTTTCCCGCACGGCCGTCTTCCCGGCCGCGAGCTTGAGCGACAGCCGCAGATTCCGATCGACACGGGGATAGCGCAGCGCAGTCCAGACGACAGGGACTGGTGAGGTTATCGTAACCGCGTGGCGCAGCGGCAGACTTTCCCCCGCGACGACCTCCTCCTGTGCCACCGTCGTTTGTATCGTCAACCCCAGACACGCCTGCACGATGCGATCGAGCTGCCGGCGCTTCTCTTCCAATACCGGACCTGCATCCGCGACGCGCAGCAACGCCACCAGCTTCTCGCGCAGCTTCAGCAGCGCCGGTACGTTGGCGGCGAGGTTGTTCCTGTCGAAACGGGCGACCAACTCATCCGCGAGGCGGCCGATCTCGGCCCCGCCGGACAGGCGGCCCCAAGTCACATCGATCCCGTCCATGAAATCCTTGCTCATCGGCTCACCGGCCAGCAGCTGAAACATCTCCACTCGCGGCCCCGTCGCACCGCCGCCGCGGCTGGTCAGTGTCAGGCCTTGCGTCTTGTGCATGGCGAGGCTCTGCGCCGCGATAGTGCCGAAGGGCTCGCCAGTCACCGGATCCGTCCCGGCAATGTCTAGCTGCAGAATATCCGCCCCGACGGCGCCCCTCCCGATGCGATTGTGCAGGATGCGCTTCGGCTGCCAGGGCCGCAGCTCCTGCAGCTGCTCCGGAAACGCACCCGGATCGCCGGCCAGCTTGAACGCCTCCAGCGCAAGGATGGCGGACGCGGTATGTTGGCCGTGCGTCGGAGCCGGGTCCGCAGAGAAGCGCGTGATGATCACGTCGGGCTGGAAGCGGCGGATGACGCGCACCACGTCCGCGAGGATCTGTTGCCGGTCCCACAGGGCGAGCGCCTCGGCCGGATCTTTGGAGAAGCCGAAATCGCGCGCGCGGGTGAAGAACTGCTGTCCGCGGTCGATGCGCCGCGCGGCCAGCAGCTCCTGCGTGCGCGCGACGCCGAGCTGCTCGTCGAACTGCGGCCCAAGCGCATTCTGCCCGCCGTCACCGCGCGTGAGCGACAAATATCCGGTCCGCAGGCCGCGCCCCCGCGCCAGGTAGGCGATGAGCTGCGTGTTCTCGTCGTCCGGATGCGCGGCGACATACAGCACGCTGCCAAGCTCGCGAAAGCTGCGCAGCTCCTGCAGCGCTTGCGCGCCCGTCAATGGCTCGCCGGCCGAGATGTGCGGAGTTAGAACACTCATCGTCAACACTGCAATCCAGACGCTGCGGCGTAACGCGCGCGCGAGCCGCACGGATTCCGAGACATGTCCCATTTCGTGCGCCACGCCCGGGTTGAATCAGCGCAGGCTGGAAATCAGCTCCTGGTTCATCTTCACGTAGTTGCTGTCGGGCCCGTCAGCTTTGAGCGCCAGCTCGGTGGAGCGCTGCGCAGCCTTGATGGCCGCTGCCTTCTGGCCCTGCCTGGCCAGGATTTTCGCCTGCATGTGCACCGTATAGTAGGCCTCGTTCTCCTTGACGGCGGCATCGATCCACCGACGGGCCTTGTCGATGTCCAGACCGTGGTCGTAATAAAAAGCCGCGGCCTGGAAATAGGGCTTCTTTCCGCCCGCCGCCGCCATGGCGGCATCAACCTTCGGCCGCAACTCCCCGACCACGTCGACCTCGATCTTCGCCGGCACACGTGTCTTTTCCCAGATCAGATTGAGCGTGGCCGATTCGTCGCGCAGGTCGTTGATGTCGATGGTAAACGTCTCCACCGCCTCCGCCAGCGCCACCGGCCGCGCCTTGACGCGCACCAGATCGCTGGCCTGGTCGTACTGGAAAGCGCCGGGCTGCGAGGGTTTCTTGTTGATGATGAGCGTCCACTCCTGCGGCCCGGGAATCGAGAACAGCGAATAGCTGCCCTTCGGCACGGGAACGCCGTTGATTTTCACCGGCGTGCTGAAACTGATGGTGGTGGAGAGATTCGCGCCGGTCCGCCACACCTTGCCATACGGCACCAGCGTGCCGAACACGGTGCGATTCTTCATGCCGGGACGCGAATAGACGATCTCGATATCGGTGATGCCCACGCGCTGCTTGAGCGTGCTGGACGGGCTCGGCGCCGGAAACTCCAGCCTGGCCTCTTGGGCCTCGAGCGTCGTGGCAGCAAGCAGCAGGCAGATCAGGGACCAGTTGAAGCGGATCATGGCCTTTCTCCAGAGTATGAAATGCGATAGATCACGTTGGCGCCGTCATCGCTGACGAGCAGCGATCCGTCGCGCGCGACGAGCGCGGCGACCGGCCGGCCCCAGGGATTGCCGTCCCCGCCAACCAGGCCAACCATGAAGTCCTCGTACTCGCCCGTCGGCACACCGTCCTGCATCCGCACGCGCACCACCTTGTGGCCGGTGCGGAAAGCGCGGTTCCACGAACCATGGAACATCGCAAACCCGTCGCCCACATATTCCCTGGGGAACGCAGAGCGGCCGGACGTGGCGGTGTAGAAAGTCAGCGTAAGCGAAGCCGAATGCGCCTGGTAAGGCACGTCGGGCACGATGGCCTTGCCGGCGAGGTCGGGCCGGTCACCTTTGAGCCGCGGATCCTCGTACTGACCCATGTAGTACCACGGCCAGCCGTAGAATCCACCTTCCTTCACGCGCGTCGAGTAGTCGGGCACGAGGTCGTCCCCAAGCAGATCGCGCTCGTTCGTCGTGCACCACAGATCCCCCGTCGCCGGCTGAATGGTGAGCCCCACGCAGTTGCGCAGGCCCGTGGCGAATATCCTTCCCGGCTCGTTTGTACCGACATCGAAAACGAGCACTGCGGCGCGATTGGTTTCTTTGTCCCACGCAGCGCCCACGCCGTGCTCGGCGTCCCACGCGGCAACCTCGGCGGGAGTCTTCTTCGGCAGGGTCTCGGCGACGTTCGATGCCGACCCGACGGAAACGAACATGCGCCGGCCGTCGGGCGAAAACGCGAGGTCGCGGGTAACATGCCCGCCCTCTCCGAAGGGCGCCAGTTCTGCGACTACCGTCTCGGGCGCTGCGCTGGCTTTGGTGTCGCCGACCTTGTAGGCGTAGCGCACGACGCGATTGGTCTGCGCCACGTACAGCCATTTCGGCGCCTTGCCGCCGGGATAAAACTCGATGCCGAATGGCATCTTCAATCCGTCCGCGAAGACACCCAGCATTCGCGCCGTGGCGCCATTGGCCGAGGGCCGCAGGACCTTCACGCGTCCACTGCGCGATTCGACGACAAAGATGTCGCCGTTGGGCGCGAGACGCAGTGTCCTCGGGCCCTGAAGGTCGCTCGCAAAGACTTCCGCCTTGAAACCCGCTGGCACGCGCAGCCGGGCGTCAGCGGGCCTGGAAACGACCTGCGGAACATTGCGGGCCGAAGACGTGTGGAATGGCTGCGGCAACCTCGCAACGTCGATCCGGTGTACGCGACCGGGTGCATCCTGCTGCCAGTCCTCCTGGGTATCTCCGCGCCGATCCGGCGTGCTGCTCCGCCCTTCGCCGACCGCCCCGCTTTGCACGGCGCGCAGATATTCAATGAGGTCGTCGCGGTCTGCGCGTTTCGGCACGTCGATCGCCATCGCCGTTCCCGGCACCACGGCTGCCGGCGAGGCCAGAAAATGCTCGAGCGCCGCCGCGTCCCACGTGAGATTCGCGTTCCGCAGCGCCTGAGTGTATGAGAATGCGGGATCGGCTGACGCCGCGCGCCGGCCGAATACGTTTCTGAGCGACGGCCCCTGCGCGCCCCCGTTGTCGTTGGGCTCGGCGCTGTGACATACCGTGCATCGCTCCCGGAACAGGCTCCTGCCCGCGCCGGAATCAGCCGCCAGCACCGAGGCGCAGTTCATCAGCAGCACCAGTACGACGAGAGGATATCGGTTCGTCATCGAAGCCTCGCTCTGCCGATTCGCCAGCGCGCGTGCCGGCCGGACCGCGCCACACTGTACACAACTTTTTGCGCGTGTTTGTATCAAAATGTATGTATCAGCCGATCGGCCGGAAACCATCAGATTCGCAGGACGCACCCGGAGCCGGCGGATTCTGCTGCGATGGCGGCACTCGCCGGCACGAGAGCCCCATGGCCCAGCGCCTCCTGGTGGTCGATGAGGATTCCGGTATTCGGTGCCGGTGTCCGGGCCCGCCGAGGTGCGTCATGCCGCCGGAGCATTCAATGCCAGGCAGCGCCGACTGCAGCAGCATGTCAGCGAGCGCACCCAGATGCTGGCCGCGATCACCCATGATCTGCAGACCCCGCTTACGCGGCTGCGCCTGCGGCTCGAGCGGGGCGAGGATAAGACATTGCGGAGCGCCTCGTCGCGGACCTCGCCGCAATGAGCGCACTGATCGACGAGGACCTGGAGCTGATGCGCAGCGCGGAGACTTCCGAGCCGCGAGCGATGCTCGGCCTCACCATCGCCTCGGCGCTGGCAAAGAAAAACGACGCGACGCTCTCGCTGCGCAACCATCCGCAGGGCGGGCTGGAAGCGATCGTGCGCTGGGCCAACGCCGCCTCGCTCGGCGCCTAGTCGCGGCCGTCCGACACCCGCGGGCATTTTTTGCCCGGGTAAAAACTACAAACATGCACTTAGGCGCGCGGCCGCGCAGCAACGTCGCGGCGCACCGACAAACCAACCGACTAACATCGGCGCGCCCGTAATTTTTTTTCGCCGGCGGGTTCCCCGCGCGGAAATTTTCGCGGTATCGTCGCACTCGACTGTTCGAGCGAGGTGCGGCCGATGGACTACGCGAAAGAATCGGTAAGAATCTTCGATGGTTCCTGGGCCCGGCAGTATCGCGAAGGCGACGAGCGCGCAATCGGACACGGCTCGCGCCAGCACTACGGCGACATCCTGCGCCGGCTGTGCGGCAGCTTCGGCCGCAAGATCACGGTGCTCGACGCCGGCTGCGGCAGCGGACGTTACTTCCATTGTTTGCGCAAGGTGGAACGGCTGGTGGGCATCGACATCTCGCCGCACATGCTCGAGCAGGCGCGCAATCCGATCCATCGCGAGTCACTGGACATCGAGAAGATCGAGCTGCTGTGCGGCGATGTGCGCGCGCCGGACCTCGCCGACGAATCGTTCGACTTCATCTATTCGATCGGCGTCGTCGGCGAATACTCCCCGGTCGACGCGACCTTGTTGCAGCGGCTGCACGCCCTGCTCAGGCCCGGCGGCAAACTGTTCCTCACGGTAGTGGATGTCCATTCCCGCCTGCAGATACCGGAGAACGCGCCGCCGACATTGACGCTACGGGCCCTGCGCAAGTGCTTCCCGCTGATGTCGCCGCTCGCCCGCAAATCCCTGAACCGTGCGCTGTCCTCGCACTATGTAACCGACCGCGAAGTGGCCGCGCTCCTGGTCGGGACGCGGTTCGCGAACTATTCCATCACGCCGTACCGGCATCCGTCCGGATGGCAGGGCATCCATCTGGACTGTCTGGCGCAAAAAGGCGACTGGGGCCGAACGGTTCGCCACTGAATGAAACGGCTGAGAAACCGCCACGCCCGGCTCGGCGCGCATCTCCGGCAACACCGTCTACTTCCAACGGCAAACAGCGTCTCCTGTACAAAGCGACGCTGAACTAGGCCGCTGCCGCCGGACCGTCGAGCACCGCGACGAGCAGATGCGAAGGATGCTCGGCGTCGTGATAGAGGGTCTGCTGCGCGGGAATGGGATCGCCCGGTTTGCCGCCGCGATTGCTGTTGCGATCGAAGTGCGGAAAGTCCGCTGACGAGATATCCACGCGCAGGCGATGACCCGCCTTGAAGCGCGCCGCGGTGTGCCACAGATCGACCTCGAGCTTGTAGATCCGGCCGGGCTCCAGCAGCTCCGGCTCCGCCTGGTTGCGATAGCGCGCGCGCAACATCCCGCTCTGGATCTGAATCGCGCGGCCATCGGGGAACACATCGCTCAAGCGGACCGAGAAATCGGTATCCAGGGCGCTGGAGCTCGCATAGAGAACCATGCGCACCGGCCCCACGACATCGAGATCTTCTTTGAGCTGCGGCGTCGTATAGACCAGCACGTCGGAGCGCTTCTGCACGTCGCTGACGTCCACGCTGCCCGGCGGATAGAGATAGGAAACGATGCTGCCGCCGACGGTCGGCATCGGATGGGTCGGATCATAGGTGTATTTGTCCGGCTGCGCGGCCTGCCGCGGCGCCTCGTTTGTCAGAGTTCCACCGCTGCCGATGTAGAAGGCCATCGGCTTCGCTTCAGGCACCGGCCAGTCCGAAGCGACACGCCATTCGTTGGCGCCCATCAGGTAGTACGTGATTGTCGGCCACGAATCGGTCTTGCCCTCGCGTACCGCCGCGTACCAGCGCAGCAGCACGCCGATCTGGCTCCCGATACCGGGCGGGCGCATCAACTCGGGATGCCGGTCGACGCCCTCGTGATAGCCAGGCATGTTGTGCGCGTGCGAAGTGATGATCATGCGGGCGCGCGCAGCCACGTCGCGGCGCCCTTCGCGGCGCAAGGTCTCCCAGGTGGCGAACGCATCGTTCAGGCACCAGTCGTACCAGCCGGTCCAGAACATGGGCGGCGCCTTGATCATCCGGCACAGCTCGGCGGGATTGGCGTGCGGAATCGTGTTCGCGTCATGCGAGATCTGCTGTCCAAAGATCGAAGGCAGCGCTTCCACATCCACCGAAGTGACGTTCTTCACGCCCATCGCCTGCTTGACGAATTCGGCGCGCTGCGCGGAGGGAAGCGAGGCGTAGTGCTCCCATAGCCAACGCTTGGCCTTGGTGGGCGGGAGCTTGCGCAGGTTTGGATAGCGGTCGAGCAAAGCTTTGGAGAAGGGCTTGTGCAGCGGCTCGTTGAAATATCCGCCCGCCATCGTTTCCTTTTCGAACACGCGCTCCATCTGGTTCATGGGAATCGAAACTTTGTCGGCGCCCTTGCCGACGGTGCGCGCATATGCGTTGAGGAACATGTACAAATGCACCGTATTGGAGCCGATGCCAAGGCCGCTGACGGTAGGAACAATGGTCGACATGGCCGGATGCGTGGCCATGGGCCACTGCGTCTGCCCGTCATAGGAACCGCCCACCGAGCCGATGAACCCGCCGAACCAGTCCTGCTTGCTGATCCACTCGACGAGGTCGTAGCCGTCTTCCGACTCGTACATGTAATAGTCCCAGCTGTCGGGCTCGCTGCCGCCCGTGCCGCGACAATCCTGCGCGAGCGCCACATAGCCGCGGCGCGCATAGGACATGAATGTCGAGGTGTTCCCATCCCGGTCCTTGCCATAGGGGGTGCGGATCACGACGACCGGCGCCGGACGCTCGGGCGGAAGATAGAGATCCGTGGCCAGCTTCACCCCGTCGCGCATGGCCACCTTGACGGTCTCGACCTTGATGGCCGAAGGCGGGAACTTGGCCGGCGGAAGACTTCCGGTGTTGAGCAGGTACTCGAGGTCGGCGTCGACATCCGCGAGCCTGCGGGAGGAGGGCCCGCCGGCGGCAGCGACGCGCAGGGTCCTCGTCGCGGCATTCCGCCCTGGCAGTCCTGAGCCCGCCAAGCCCTCTTCCAGCCTCGCGGCGAACGTCGGATATGCCCCGGTCCCCGCGGCTACACCCAGCAGCGCAATCAGCTGACGGCGCGTCAGCGCCCCCTTGTTCTCTTCCACGGCCCGTACCTCGCAGTGTGTTGTTCTCTGCCCAAAGACCTTTTACCGGGGCGTCTGTTCAATTTTCCCGGAAAATGAGCCCGACTCGCGCAGCTCGACCCACGTGGGCGCGTGATCGCTCGGCTTTTCCCAGCCGCGCACGTTCCGATCCACTCCCGCGCTCACGAGCCGGCCGGCGGCGACGGAGTTGAGAAGCAGGTGATCGATACGCAACCCGGCATCCCGGCCATAGGCGTTGCGGAAGTAGTCCCAGAACGTGTAGATCGTCGCGGCAGGATGCAAAGTCCGTATGGCGTCCGTCCACCCCTGCCCCACTATGCCTGCAAAAGCTTGCCGCACCTCGGTGCGGAACAGGGCGTCATCGACCCATCGCTCGGGCTTGTAGACGTCCTTCTCGGTAGGGATCACGTTGTAGTCCCCCGCCAGCACCACGGGCAAGCCGCTGGAAACCAGCTCGGCCGCGTGAGCCGCGAAGCGGGCCAGCCAGCGCAGCTTGTAGTCGTATTTAGGCCCGGGCGCGGGATTGCCGTTCGGGAGATACAGGCAGCCGACGACGAGGCCGTGTACGGTGGCCTCGATATAGCGGCTGTGCAGATCCTCGGGATCGCCCGGCAGAACACGGCGGACCTCCGCCGGCTCGGCGCCGCGCGCGAGAATGGCAACCCCGTTCCAGCTCTTCTGGCCGTGCCAGATCACTCCATAGCCGGCATCCCGGATGGCCGCTTCCGGAAACTTGTCCTGTGGCGCCTTCAGCTCCTGCAGGCAGGCGACGTCGGGAGTGGTCTCCTGCAGCCAGCGCAGCAGGCTCGGCAGGCGCGCGCCGATACCGTTCACGTTGTAGGTCGCGATTCGCATGGCGCCGTATGGTAGCGGATGGCCGCCAGCAACGGCTGCCGTAGAGTGCGGGCCCCGATGCGCCGGGTCCGCTATCGCTTGGATCGTGGTGCAGAGGGCCGGCAATGCAGCCCGGCGTAATTGCTGCGGCCTACGGATTCAACCGGGAATCGAAAAACTTGACGATGACGGCATACGCCTCGCGCGATTCGGGCAAGGCGGAATCAAACAGAAAGGCATGGTCCAGACCTTCCCACACGTGCAGCTCGGACGGCACACCCAGTCTCGTCAATTGCTCGTGAGTGACGAGGATGGTACTCAGCACCATGTCCCGCGTACTTCCAATCAACAGCGACGGCGGGAATTTCGCCATGATCCCGTCGGAGCCGCCCGGACTGGCCAGGGGATTCCTGCGATCGGTTCCCCGGTAGTAAGGGGGCGGCACCGGCTCCAGGCCACGGGCGGCCCAATAGAGCCCCGAATCGCTTTGAGCATACTTGCTGACTTCCGCATCGAGGGCCCGCTCCGCCGCCTGACAAAACATTCCGATCGCACCCGGGAGAGGCAGGTTCTCCTTTTGAAACCAAGCCATCGACTGTGCAGTCAACGCACCGCCGGCCGAGCAGCCGTACATGCCGATGTTCTTCGGCTCATAGGTCTTGAGTAACTCGCGATACACCGCCGCCACATCCTCGCTGGCCGCGGGGAACGTGTATTCCGGCCACATGCGATAGTCGACGCTGACCACCTTGATCCTGCCGAGCGAGGCGATCGGTATGGACTCCAGATGGCTGAAGGCGCGCGAGCCGATCCGGAACGCGCCGCCGTGCAGATTGATCAGCACCCGCTTTGCGTTCTTCGGCGCGATGCCCTCCTTCGGCGAAAAGATCTCGGTGTAGACCCCGCCGATTTCTTTGGACGCGATCGCAACGGGGTACCGGTCGCGCATGCGCTTGTAGATCGGCGTCGTGTAATAGAAATCGGCCTGGCACTTGCGGATGGCCGGCATATCCGCCATGGCCGCGCCATCTACCGGCGGACATGCCTGCTCCGCCTGCTGCCAACCATTGCCTTCCTCGCGCTGCCGCTTCAATGCGGCACGGGTTTCCTCGCTCAGAAAGGATGACTCCGGCAGATCGAAGGCGCGCACATGGAGCGTTCCATCATCCTCCACTCGAGGGGTTACATGGGCCTGCGAGCTGCCTGTCTGCGAATCCGAGGTCCCGCATCCGCCGGCCGCAACGACACAACTCACCATCAGGCCGGCACGACAGGCGATCTTCACCGCCCGCAAGATCGATTTCATTCCCGACCTCAGAAGTCATACCCGAGCTGCAGGCCCACGGTGCGCGGGCGCAGCCGGAAACCGAAGAATTCGCTGTAAGGGCCGGCGCCCCGGAAGCTGAAAGCGTCTTCGTCAGTTACGTTGTGGACGTAGAGGTCGATGTACATATGGTCCATCACCATGCGCGCCGACGCGTCGAGCTTCACATAGTCGCCGGCGCGATCGTTCGCGAGCCGCGGGCCGCGCAGGTCGTTGTAGAAGGGGCCGACGTAGATGGCGTCGGTGCGGACGAATGCGGTGTGGCCGGCGATGTTGAACTGATATTGGGCGCCGAGGTTGGCATTCACCTTCGGCGATCCCGGCAGCCGGTCGCCGGCAATGGCGCCGAAAGCCGGCACGTCCTGGGTCAGCGTCGCATCGATCCAGGAGCCGCCGGAAGAGACGGAGAAAGCATCGGTGAGCTGGAAGCTCGCCTGCAGCTCCACGCCCTCGGAACGCGCCGTGCCGCCGTTCATGGTGACCGCCGACAAACAGGGCAGGATCTGCGCCACCGGAATCTTGTCCCAATCCATGCGGAAGACGGCGGCATCCATCATCACCCGCCGGCCGGGCGAGGCGAACTTGCCGCCGATCTCGTAGCTGTCGACGGAATCGGCGTTGAGCACGCCCGAAGAGGCGAGCGTGATATTCGTTCCGTCGTAGACGCCATCGTTGTTCAGGTCGCACAAGGGATTGTTCTGCGGCGGCTGCGGTTTGCCGAAGCGGAATCCCTGCGCCCAGCCGGCATAGACGAGCGCGTTCTCACCGATCTTGTAACTGAGATTGAGCCTGCCGGTGGTGCCGGACGCATCGGTCTCGCCAAACGTGACCGTGTTGAACGCGGCACCCTTGGAGCGCGCGGCTTCCTGCAGGATGGTGCGCGTGTAGTCGAAGGCGCGCAGCCCGCCGGTCAGCGTGAAATTCCCCAGGAACGTCCAGGACACCTCGCCGAAAGCGGCCTTCTGCTTCAGCTCGCGCTCATCGATGCTCCAGTTGTTGCCGGTGAGAACTGACGCGGCCGGGTCGCCATGCCAGAGGGACTCCGAGGGATAGTAGTCATGCTGCTTCTCGACGTAGAGGCCGGCGAGGAAATTCCACGCGCCGTTCAGCTTCGTGGCCAAACGCAGCTCGCCGACATGCTCGCGGTGATTGAGATCCCGCTCGATCGAATAAGCATAAGGCGTCAGGAACAGCGTGATGGGAAACGCGAGCAGGGTTCCGCTGCGGATGTCCGAGTAAGTGCCGACCAGGTCCGCCCAGCCGAAATCGTACTCCATGACGCCGTTGGCGATGCCGATGTGGGTATCGGACAGACCCTCTTTTTGCCCGCGGTTGACGTGCTCCGGCGCGACTTGCAGCAGGCTTTGCTCGAACTCTCCGGTGGTCGCGGCGGCCCAGCCGTCGGTCTCGGTCTTTTGTTTGAGATAGCTGAGCGTGAAACGCAGGCGCTCGCTCGCCTGATAGAGCGCGGCGATCCGTCCGCCAAAGGCGCGGTAGGCGCCGACCTCATTCTCGTCGGCGGCGAAGCCGCCGGCGCCGCCGATGATCCGCGCCTGGAATGCTGTGTCGGAACCGGCCCGGTTGCGGTAATAGCCGCTGTCCGAGAAACGATACGCGACCGCGCGCACGGCCAGCTTGTCCGCGACGATCGGGAGGTTACCCACGGCCTGGAACATGGTGTTGTCACCGCCCGTACCGCTCGTCGCTGAGTAGCCGGCGCCGAGCTTGCCCTCGAACCGGTCGAGCTTGGGTGCGACCGGGATCGTACGCACGGCCCCGCCCATCGAGGAGTTGCCGAAGGCCGTGCCTTGCGGACCGCGCAGCACCTCCACCCGCTCGATATCCACCAGCTTGATGTCGACGTTGGAGCCGCCGATCAGGCCCGCCGAATTCGTGGTCGGCGCTTCGCCGAAATACGTGGCGGTCGTCGGGCCCGAATAATAGTTCTGCGCCCGGCTCTGGCTCTCCATGCCGCGGATGATGATGAGCTGGCCGCCATAGCCCGCTTCGACCTGACTCGCGCCCGGAATGCCGCGCATATAGTCGGCCGCACCGACCAGCCCGCGCCGCTCGATGTCCTCGTTGGTGAGTACGGCAATGCTGATCGGCACGTCCTGCACGCTTTGCGCCCGCTTGGTCGCCGTCACGATGATCTCGGAGACATCTTTGCGATCCTCGGCCGATTTCCGCGCGCCTTCCGCCGCGGCCGAAGATTTGTCCTCAGCCTGGCCGTCGGCGCGGGCAGCCTCTCCGGCGTGCGCCAGCCTCAACCCGACATCGCCTCGCCCGGAGCCGCGCAACCCGCCGCCGGAGATTTTCTTTCCGGCTTCGCTGTCAGCCGGCCGCACCGCCCGGATCGCCACCGTGTTCTCATTGATGAACTGGTAGTACAGCCCGGAATTGGCCAGCAGCTGGCTGAGCGCCGCCTGGGGCGTAAAGCTGCCCGTGAGTCGCGGTGCCGCAAGACCCTGCGTGACTTCCTCCGCCGGAAAGACGAGCTGCAGCCCCGTCTGCCGCGCGAACTCGCTCAACGCCTGCTCCATCGACGTGGCATCGATCTTCAGGCTGACTTTCGACTCGCCCGGCCCGCCCGCGACGGCAAGCCCGTTGAGGACCAAGAGGGCGGCCGCAACTACGGCACAACGCAACGATTTCATAGCGGGAATCCCCGTGTAATTATCGTACCTGGAACGTATGTGTGGCGCGCGCGAGCCAAGTTGGTAGTCCGCCCGGGCTTTTGGCGAATTCGACTACCAACTTTGCCCTGCTCGCACGCACTAGATACAGAGGGGTGTTCCCGGACAGATGGCGGTGTAATGGCGGCGGAGACGGTCAAACGGGTGGCGAGCCTGGCGAGTGCGGCCTTCGAGAAGTATCAGAAGGAGCTGCACCGTTTTCTGGTGCGCCGCCTCCGCGACCGGCAGGACGCCGCCGACCTGGCGCAGGAGGTCTATTTGCGCCTGGTGCGCGTGGAAAACAGCGAATGGGTGAGAAAGCCGCAGGCCTACGTCTACGGCGTGGCCTCGCACGTGGTGTCCGAGTTTCGCATGCGCTCGGAGAAAGACTGGGTCACGTTCGATTCCGAGGCCGTCGAACGGCTGGCCGACCATCCCGCGCACCTGCCGCCCGATGAGCTTGCCGAGCAGCTCGGGCTGGAGCGCCAGCTCGAAGAGGTGCTGGGCGAGCTGCCGCCGACTCATCTGGCCGTGCTGCTGCTGCACAAGCGCGACGGCCTGTCCTACGAGGCGGTGGCCGAGCAGCTCGGCATTTCGGTGCATACCGTGCAGAAGTACCTGTACCAGGCCAAGACGCGGGTGCGCGCACGGTGGAAGCAGATGGACAAAGAGGACGCGCGATGAGCGGTACGTTACGCGAGCAGAATGAAATGCGGATCGCCGAGGAGGCGGCGGAATGGCTGGGCCTGCTCGAGCGCGCCGACCGGCAGCAGCACGAGGCCTTCGCGAAGTGGGTGACGGAATCGCGCCGGCACGTGGAGGAATTTTTGTTCGCCTCGGCGGTGGAACGGGTGCTGGACCGCGTCGACCCACAGCACCGGCTGGACGTGGACGCAATCCTGCAGCGGGCCGCGGCCAACATCGTCCCGTTGGAGCGCACGGCAGTCCCGCGCACGGAAAGCGGCACGCATGCTCGAAGGAACCGCCGACGGATTCTGCCCTGGGCGGCTGCCGCGGGAATCGCCGCGGTCGCAACCGCGGCAGGCCTGTGGATCCAGTCAGCGGGCCTGGAAAGCTATCGCACGGCCGTCGGAGAGCAGCGCAAGATCGATCTGCCCGACGGCTCTTCTCTCTACCTCAACACGCAATCGCGCGCGCGCGTGCACTACACTGCCGCCGGACGCGACATCGAGCTCGTTTCGGGCGAAGCCTTGTTCGACGTGAAGCGCGATGCAGCCCGGCCGTTCCGCGTGCGCTCCGGAGAAGCGGTGATTCAGGCGCTCGGCACGCAGTTCAACGTCTACCGTCGCACGCAGGCAACCACGGTGGCGGTCATCGACGGGGCCGTGCGCATTTCCACGCAACACGAGTCATCCAAGCTGGTCGCGACGCCGGAGAAAAGCGTCGGCGAGCAGGCGCGGATCGTCGCAGACGGGCGAATCACGCCGCGCCAGCCGGTGGAAGTCACCCGGGTGGCCGCATGGCGCCAGCGGCGCCTGATGTTCCACGCGGATACGCTCGAGGACATCGCGGCGGAATTCAACCGCTACAACGACGTTCCGCAAATCCGCATCGAAGGCGAGGCGGTGCGCGCACGACGATTCACAGGCATCTTCAACGCAAACGACCCCCGCGCACTCGTACAATTCCTCGGCAGCTACGGCGATCTGAAGGTGGAAGAGGAAAAAGGCGTGCTGTCCATCCGGGCGAGGTAGATCGCGCGAACCGGGACAGCTAGTCGTAGATTCTGTGGCAATGGAGGAAGGATGTAAGAGTCGGAATATCGAGTTCGGTGCCAGGCTTGAGCTGCGGGGGCGCTGGGTGGGAGATACCCACAATTTTCAAGAACCGGGGAACGTATGGTGCCTAAAACCGAATGGCACTAAGTTAGGCCTGTAGCTTTTCCCCATGACCGCATCGTCTGATGCGCTGCCTGGCCTTCCAGCGGGGCGCTCCCAAGAGCGTGTATGGCATGGGCCTGCGTTTGATCATCCGCGGCTCCACTCTGCCCGCGCGGTTTCCTACACGTAGTTGCCCGATGAGTCTAAACAAGCCAGCAGTGTCCTCGGGGGCTTCGCAGAGAAATTGCCGCGCGCTCCAGGCGACCCACATCTGCAGCGTATGCTTGAAGCTCAGCTGCCGTGGCAGTACCGCCGCTTGGCTGGCCGCCTCGGCCATCAGCAAGCGGATCAGGTTGTAGGCCAGCAAGTACACCCACAGTTCCTTCTCGACCATCGCGGGGGTCTTGCAGGCTAAGCGTCCCATACCCAGAGTGCTCTTGACGTTACGAAGGTCCAGCTCGACGTTCCACCGTTGCCAGAACAAGCGGCCCAGCTCCTTTTTGGGCGTCAGGCGTGGGTTCAGGAAAGTCGTCACCAAGACCTTCTTGCCCACCTTCACTTCCCGCACCGTGATCTCATCGGGATAGTCTTGATACTCCGGCACGCTCATCCAGTCAGGTCGCCGCGGCTTCTTCCAGCTCACCAGATGATCGCGTGCGCCAAGCTTCTGGCCGCGACGAAAATCGATGATGCGCGTCCCGTGCCGCCCCAAAAGCACATCCACTTGGCGTTGGCGCAGTTGGGCGATCAGAAAGTAGCTGCAGAAATACCCGTCAGCCAACACCACATCGTCGGCAGCAAAACCGTCGTATAAACCCCGCAGCAGACTGTTCTCCCCCGTGCCTTTGCCTGTGTAGGGGGCCATCGCCACCTCCAGCACCGCTCCGTGCGAGAGGGAAACCACCCCCACCAGGCGCGCCAGCGGAAATCCCGTGCCCGCTTGCTGCTGCTGAGGCTGGGGAAAGCAGGCTTGATTGGGCGCGGTATCGGCCATCACCACCGTAGTGCCATCCACCAGCTTCACTTGCCGACCGCGCCATAACCATCCGGGCGCGGTGTTCTCGCTCAGCAACCTTGCGCTGTATCGAGCCAGTGCGCTGACCATCGGCGTCGGCAAACGAGCCCGAGCCTGGCAATAGCCACTGGTGCTGGCACTGCCGGGGTCAATGCCGCTCAGCAGGCGTGTCACCATCGCCTCATCCACCGCATTCTGGCAGGAACCGTCGGCGCTCATCACCTGCCCCAAAAACATCGCCAACGCCACCGTCGGGGGAAACTTACGCTCGCGGTGCTCGGGCAGGTGCGCTTCCACCCCTGCCAGCAGTCGCGGGCTGGTGAGGAGGTTGAAAAAATGGTTGGCATCGACTTTCTTAACGTGCTTGCTGATTTGACGTTGTTGTCGAGCGGATCGGCGGCTACAGTGCTGACTCATGAAGGTTGGTCCTGGGTCCAGTCGGACGCTTGTGTGGTAACAAACATCCTACCAGCTCAGGCCAACCTTCTTCCCTTTCAATAACTTGGCGCGCAATGCATCCGGTGCTTAGCACTTAACTTAGTGCCATTCGTGCCTAAAACCTTTGGAGCTGTTCGCCAATCGAGGCCAGGGCGAACACGGCACGGCTGAACGGAAAATTGTGGATATCTCACCCACCCCCTCCCTTTTCAACAGCCTCCCGAGAGCGCGACGAGTATCCAAAAATCCGCCTACAGGGCTTCCAAAAGTCGGCTACCACCAAGGCTAGATCGACACGCGCGTAGGCTTGGAGTGGGAAGATATCCACAATTTTCAATTCGGCCGTGCCGTGTCCGCCCTGGCCTCTGTTGGCGAACAGCTCCAAAGATTTTAGGCACCATACGTTCCCCGGTTCTTGAAAATTGTGGGTATCTTCCCACTCCGAGCCTGCGCCCCGCCCTCCCCACGGACCTCTTATTTAAAATCGTAATTAATCTGTACGCCGACTGTGCGCGGACGCAGGCGGTAGCCGAACAGGTCATTGGTGAACGTGAGAATGCTGCGATAGGTGAAGGCATCCTCGTTTGTCAGGTTGCGCACGTAGAGATCGAAGCTGAGATTATCGAACGCCATCCGCGCCGACGCATCGAGCTTCACGTATGCGTCCGTTTTCGTGTTCAGCGATTCCAGGATGTTGCCGTAGAAAGAGCCCACGTAGATCGCATCCGTACGCACCGACGCCGCGTGGCCGGCGAGGGAGAACGAGTACTGCACGCCGAGATTGCCGTTGACGTTGGGCGAACCCGGGAGCCTGTCGCCCGCCTTGAAGCCCTGGACGGGAACGTCCTGCGTCAGGCGCGCGTGCACGTAGGAGCCGCCGAAATCGACACGCAGCGCCTCGGTGGCCTGGAAGTTCGCCTGCAGCTCGATGCCGTCGGAGAGCGCCTTGCCGGCATTGGCCAGGTAAGTGAAGCTGCACAGCACGGAGTTCGGCGTGACGCGCACCGGGAGTCCCGACCATTCGGTCCGGAAAACGGCGGCGTCGACCATCAGCCGCCGGCCGGACGTGGCGAACTTGCCGCCGAGCTCGTAGTTGTCCACCGTATCCGAATTGAGTACGCGGGTGGAGGCCAGCGTCGTGTTCGTTCCGTCGATGACGCCGTCGCCGTCGCCATCGCAGATGGTCGAGGTCGGCACGCCCCGCTGCGGTTGTCCCAGCCGAAAGCCCTGCGACCAGCCGGTATACAGGAGCGCGTTGTCACCGGGCTTGTAGCTCAGGTTGGCCCGGTACGTAGTGCCGGTGGCATCCGATTCCTGGCGGACGAACGGAAAGAAGAATGCGCCCGTTCCCTGCGCTTCGAGGCTCCGGTCGTACGAGTATGCACGCACGCCGCCGCTCAAGGTGAAGCCTGGCAGGAACTGCCACGATACTTCGCCAAATGCGGCCCGCTGCTTCTCGTCGCGCCGCTGGATCTGTCCGCCGACGGTGCGGGACCCGGGGATGTAGATATTGGCCGCTGGATTGCCGAACCAGATGGAATCCGGCAAGAGATACGCGTCATCGAGCTTTTCCTCGTACAAGCCGACCAGGAAGTCCCAGGCGCCGCCGAGCTTGGTCGCCAGACGGATTTCGGCGGAATGCTCGCGGTGCGGATTCTCCACGTCCTGTGACACGGGATAGGGGAGCGATGCGGCGTACAGGGTGTTGCCGTACACGGTCGAGCCGAGGCTCGTGATGTGGGAATAGGTGGCCAGCAGATCCGCCCAGCCGAAGTCATATTCCACCACGGCATTGCCGATGTCGATCTGCGCATCGGCGAGCCCGCCCGTTTGTCCGCGCCGGACATGCTCCGGCGCAACCCGCAGTATCGTTTGTTCGTATTTGCCGCTGTTGGCCACGGCCTCGCCGTCCATCTCGTTTTTCTGCGTGAGATAGCTCAGTGTGAAGCGCAGTGCGTCGCTCGCCTGAAAGCGCGCCGCGATGCGTCCGCCGGCGGAGTAATAAGAGCCGACCTCCTCCTCATCCGTGGCGAAGGTACCGACGCCGCCGAGGATGCGCGACTGGAATGCGGTATCGGAACCGGCGCGGTTGGTGTAGTAGCCGCTGTCCGAGAACGCATAGGCGACCGCGCGGATCGCGAGCTTGTCACCGATGAGCGGCACGTTGCCGACGCCCTGGAACATGTAGTTCCGGCCGCCGTTGCCGGAAGTCTGCGAATAGCCGGATGCGAGCTTGCCCTCGAAGCGGTCGAGCTTGGGCGCCACGGGAATCGTGCGCACCGCGCCGCCGAGCGAGGCGCTGCCGAACGCCGTTCCCTGCGGGCCGCGCAGCACCTCGACGCGTTCGATGTCGACCAGTTTGATATCGACGTTGGAGGCGCTCAATCCGCCGGAGTTGGTGGTCGGCGTTTCGCCGAAGTAGGTGGAGGTCGTCGGACCGGAGTAGAAGTTCTGCGCCAGAATATCGGTGACCACGCCGCGGATCACTATGGCCTGGCCGCCGGAGCCCGATTCGACCTGGCTCACGCCCGCGACGCCGCGCAGATAGTCCGCCGAATGCACCAGCCCTTTGCGCTCGATGTCGTCCTTGCTGATGATGCCGATGCTCGCCGGCACGTCGAGCAGCTTCTCTTCGCGCTTGCGGGCCGTGACGATGATTTCGTCGAGCTTCGGGCCTTGCGCATTTTCTCCGGAGCCGGCGGCCTGCGCTTTCTCCTGCGCGCTTTGTCCGGCCGCGGACGCGTTCGATTGCGCGGAGTCCGAGCTTACTTGCGCCAGGCGGAGTGTCCCGCCCTCTTCCGCACCGGTGATCCGCCGCCCTTGCGGCGAAAGCGCCGCGTCTTCCCCTTTGCCTTGAATCGTCACCGTCCTGCTGTCCAGGAATTTGTACCTGAGGTTCGAGTTGGCCAGCAGCCGCTGCAGGGCAGCCTCCGCCGTGTAAGTGCCGATGACCGCCGGAGCGCGCACGCCTTCACCCACGTCGGAGTACAGAACCACCTGCAATCCCGTCTGGCGGGCAAGCTCGTTGAGCGCATCGCCCACCGGCTGGGCCGCGATGTTCAGGACCAGCTTGTCCGTGGGCGCGGGCTGGCTCGCCCAGCCGCTCATGCTGCCACCCAGCAAAAGCGCCATCGAAGCCGTCAGCAGTAACTTTTTCATCGGTTTGTGACTCCGTACGGGCGCGCACACTGCCGCCGTTCGGGGATGAAGAGCTTTCGCGGCCCCCATTTAGGGACAAAAAATAGGGACAAAAAATTGTCCTCAAACGCCCCGGCAAACACTCTTCACTCTACGGGTAAACCACATTCGACGGAGTCCGGCGGAAGACTATGTATCATGGGCCGGGCGCCCGCATGAAACCGCAGTGACCACGAACCGTGTCGGAACATCATCGAGTGCATGAAGCCACTGCAGCGGACGAGGCCCGCGGCATCGCGCTGGAGCAGTACGCCACCGAGCTGTTTTCGTTCCTGGCCAAGCGCCTGCGCAGCCGGCAGGAGGCCGAGGACCTGCTGCAGTCCATTTATCTGCGCTTCCTCCAGACCCCACACACCGAGTTGATCCGCCAGCCTCGGGCCTATCTCTACCGCATCGCCGCCAACATGCTCAGCGAGTTCCACCTGCGCCGGCGGCGCGAGCCGATCGTCTACGACTCGAACACGGTGCTGGAATCGGCCGAACGCGCACAGCCCGCCGACGTCTGGAGCGATGTGTTCGGCGACCGGCTGGCGCTGGAGGACCAGCTCGGGCGCATCATCAGCCGGCTGCCCGCCACGTATCGCGCGGTCCTGCTGATGCGCACCCTGCACGGCGCTTCGTTTGCCGAGATCGGCGCGAAGCTCGGCATCACCGAGCAGTCCGCCCGCAAGTACCTGGTGCGGGCGATGACGCTGTGTCGCAACGCCGATTGGGTCCGTTAGAATGAGATGCTCATGAGCGCCCGAAACAAACAAGAGCACATCGCCGCCGAGGCCGCGGACTGGCTGCTGCGGCTGGAAGAGGAAGGTCCGCCGTGCCACGCGGACTTCGTCGCCTGGCTCAAGCGCTCGCCGGGGCACATCGACGAATTCCTCATGATGGAGACGACGTACCGGACCGTGCACCAGTTCGATCCGCGCGGACGGATCGACCTGGAAGCGCTGTTGCGAACGGCGTCGGCGGAGATCGTGCCGCTGAAGCAGGAGCAAGACGCTCCCGCGGGAGCTGCGGCCGGTGATGGCCGGTTGCCGGCAAAGCAGCGCATCCGGCGACCTGTCTGGTCCTTTGCCGCGGCCGTCGCTGTCATTGTCGCCGGCGGTTTGTTCCTCTGGAACTCATCTCGAAGTCACACATATGCAACCGCCGTCGGTGAGCAGCGTGCTTTCAAGCTGGCTGACGGGTCTCTACTGCACTTGAATACGCGCTCGCGCGCGGAAGTACGCTTCTCCAGCAATGCGCGCGAGATCCGGCTCACCGAGGGAGAAGCCCTGTTCACGGTGAGGCCCGATGCGGCCCGTCCGTTCCGCGTGCTGACGGGCAGCGCGATGGTTCAGGCCGTGGGCACGGCGTTCAACGTCTATCGGCGATCGGACGAAAGCACGCTGATCTCGGTAGTCGAGGGGAAGGTCAAAGTATCCGCGCCCGCAGGAAACGACGAGCGTGCGCGCGCATCGCCGCACGGCACCGGGGAGTCCTCCACCGCGCCGCCGCCCGCGGAGACGCCCCTCGCAGCGGGCGAAGAAGTGAACGTCCTGGGCGACGGCAAGATCGTCCGGCGCGCGACGCCGGACGTGGCGCAGACCCTTTCCTGGCGTCAGCGACGGCTGGTGTTCCGGGAAACGACGCTGGGTGAGGTGGTTGCGCAGTTCAACCGCTATAACGCCGACGTCCAGCTTCAGGTCGACAACCCCCGGATGACGCAGCGGCACATCACGGGTACTTTCGATGCGGACGAGCCGCAGGCATTCGTCAAGTTCCTCGAGGAGGATCCCGCCGTAGCCCTCGAGCGGCGCGCGAACCGCGTGATGATCCGCAGTCGCGCGGCATCCGAAGAGGCGCGCTGAGTCTGCTTACCGGAACGACACGCCGAATTGAACGCCCAGCGTTCGCGGTCGGTTGCACGATGCCGCTCCCTCGATGCCAGACGGATCGACCGTGCGATGGCGTTGATCTCGGTGAACTTCGACTCATGTAATCGCCATTCGCGCGGCCGCTTCCGGTCATCACTTCATTCCGCAGCGTCGTCCTGGCGCAATCGATAGCCGATCCCCGTCTCGGTCACCAGATAAGCGGGCCTCGCCGGATCCGGTTCCAGCTTCTGGCGCAGATTGCGGATGCAGACGCGAAGATTGCGCGTGTCGTGCACGCGCTGCGGACCCCAAACTTCGCGCATAAGCTCGTTCTGCTTCACGACGAGGCCCGCCCGGCGCGCCAGGCATTCGAGCACACGGTATTCGAGCGGCGTCAGATGCAATTCGCGCTCCCCTGCCCGCGCATTGCGCGTCGCCAGGTTCACCTCGACCGGACCGAACTTCAGGACCGTCGAACGCTCCGGCGTACGCACGTTGCGGCGCAGGCCGGCGCGCACGCGCGCCAGCAGCTCGGGCGTACTGAACGGTTTGGTCACGTAGTCATCGGCGCCGGCGTCGAGGGCGGCGATCTTCTCGTCCTCCTGTGTACGAGCCGAGATAACGAGAATCGGGACCGTCGACCACGTGCGGACACGGCGTATCACCGTGAGCCCATCGGCGTCGGGCAACCCGAGGTCGACCAGCAGCAGGTCCGGTTTGTCGGCACGGGCGGCGATATCGGCGCCGGCAGCGCTGCTTTCCTGCACCACGCGATAGCGGTGCTGCTCGAGCAAAGTACGCAGCACATTCCGGATGTCCGCATCGTCTTCGACGATCAGGATGCGGTGCATTGCCTGCGTCATGTGCCGGGCTCCGCCACGGGCAGAGTCAGCTCGAATCTCGCACCGCCAGCCGCGCGGTTATGCGCCTCGATGGTGCCGCCGTGTGCCTGCACGATCGCGCGGCAGATCGTGAGCCCCAGGCCCACGCCGACGATCGGACCCTCATTGTTGCCGCGCTGAAATTTGTCGAACAGCCGCGCCGGATCCAGATGCGCAAGCCCGGGACCGTCATCGTCGACCGTGACGCGCACGAAGCGGCCCTCCGCAACCGCCGCAATCGATATGTGAGTTCCGGCGGGCGTGTGCTTCGCTGCGTTGTCGAGAAGATTGTAGATGACCTGCACGATCAACGTCGCATCGACGTGGACGGCCGGCAGATCGGGCGGAATATTCAGCTCGACGGCATGGGAGACGAGGCGACCCTCCAGGCGATGCAGCGCCGTGCCGACGAGATCGTCGAGCGCCTGCCAGTCCCGGCGCAAAGTGACCTGACCGGATTCCAGCCGCAGCAGATCGAGCACGTTGGACACGAGCTCGGACATCTCCTGCGCCTTGCCCTCTATCGATTGTCCCAATGAGATGCGCGTAGCTTCGTCGAGCGCCGGCGTCGGCCTCGCGAGAGTGCCGCCTGCGCCGGCGATGACCGCGAGCGGCGTGCGCAGGTCGTGTGAGATCGAAGCCAGCAGCGTGTTGCGAAAACTCTCGGTCTGCGCGGCAACCTGGGCGCTCTCGGCCGCATCCGAGAGCTGCGCCCGTTCGAGCGCGAGCGCGATCTGGCCGGCGAAGGTCTCGAGCAAATGACTCTGCTCCGGCAACAGCACGCGGCGCGGATTCTCAGGGAGTACCGCGAGGACTCCGAAGGTGCGTTCCGGTCCGCCGAGCGGCAAATAAGCGCCGGTTGCGGCAGGCAGCGTATCGGACCCCAGGCCCGCCCGCCGTCCGTGGTCATTGACCCATTGCGCCACGGCGAGATCGGCCTTGCGAAACGAGATCTCGAGCGGCGGCTCATTGGGATATCGAAGCGTTCCCGAATGCTCGGGCAGCAGCACGACGGCCTGGCACTGAAAGACCTCCGTGACATGCCTGACCGCGACGCGCGCGATGGTCGCGGTGCCACGCGTGGCGGTCAGCTCGCGGCTCATGGCGTAGAGCAAGGCGGTGCGCCGCTCGCGGGCGCCGGCCACGCGTGTTTGTTGCCTCACGCTCGCCATGAGCGTTGCGATCACCAGCGCCACGATCAGCATCACGACGAACGTGATGAGGTACTGGATGTCGGCAACGGCCAGCGTGAACCGCGGCGGCACGAAGCAGAAATCGAAGGCCAGCACGCTCACGACCGAGGTGAGAACGGCAGGCCCGCGTCCCAGCCGCAGGCCCGCGATCGTCACGCCCAGCAAGTACATCATGACGAGGTTGACGAGCTCGAGAAACGGATAAATCGCGAATGCGATCGCGGTCGAGAGCGCGCTGATCGCCAGCGCCCAACCGTAGCGCGGCCAGTCATGGGACCGGCTTGCACCACCGTTGCCCGCGCCCCGGCTGGTCCTCGCGGCGCGCTCGACATCCTGCACGCGGTCGGCGGGAGTGATCGTCAGCACATCGAAGCCGCGCGCATTGGCGATCAACTTGCGGGTAGTGGAAGGACGCAGCCACGCGCGCCAGCCGCGTCGTTTGGGAGCGCCAACAATAACGCGCGTAGCGTGTCGCGTGCGCGCGTACTCCGCGAGCGCCTCCGATGCCGACGGACCGTCCAACGTAACCGTCTCCGCTCCCAGGGATTCGGCGAGCCTGAGCACGTCGATACGGCGATTTCGATCCGCGTTCGACAGTTTGAGCAGCGCCGGCGTCTCCACGTAAATCGCCGTCCAGTCGGCGTCGAGTGCCGCTGCGATGCGCTTGCCCGCGCGTACGAGCTGCTCCGCCTGCGCATCCGGGCCGACGGCCACCAGCACCCGGTCACGCGCGAGATAGCCGCGCGAGGTGGAATCCATCGAAGCGCGCGCCGAAGCCTCGACGCGATCGGCCATCCGTCGCAGCGCCAGCTCGCGCAGCGCCAGCAAGTTGGGCCGGCGGAAGAAGCGCTCGACCGCAGTTCTGGCTTCCTGCGGAACATAGATCTTGCCCGCCCGCAGGCGGGCGATCAGATCGTCGGGCGGCAGGTCGATGAGCTCGACTTCGTCGGCTTCGTCGAAGATCCGATCCGGCAGCGTCTCGCGCTGACGGACGCCGGTGATCTGCGCCACCACGTCGTTCAGGCTTTCCAGGTGCTGGACGTTGACGGTGGTCCACACGTCGATGCCGGCATCGAGCAGCTCCTCGATGTCCTGCCAGCGCTTGGGATGGCGCGGCGCGGGCTCGCCGCCTGCGGGATTGGAGTGCGCCAGCTCATCGACGAGGAGGATTGCCGGCTTGCGCGCGAGCGCGGCATCGAGATCGAATTCCTGCCGGATGATGTCGCGATAGCGCACGACACGCGTGGGCAGCTTCTCGAGGCCATCCATGAGCCGCTCGGTCTCGACGCGTCCATGCGGCTCGACGTAGCCGATGACGATCTCCGTGCCGGCGGCCGCGACGTGGCGCGCGGCCTCGAGCATCGAATAGGTCTTGCCGACGCCCGCCGTCGCGCCGAAGAAAATACGCAGCCGCCCGCGCCGTGCACGGGCTTCCTCAGCCTGCACCTGCGCCAGCAACGCATCCGGGTCCGGCCGATGATCGGCCATGAGTCAGCTCATTCCACCGTTATTTGAGTGCATCGAGCGCGAGATTGAGCTGGAGAACGTTGACCCGCGGCTCGCCCAGGACGCTCAATGTACGGCCTTCGGTCGCCTTTTGCACCTCGGCGCGCACCCGCGCCGCATCGAGGCTCCGCGCGCGCGCGACGCGTCCCACTTGATATTCCGCCGCGGCGGGAGAGATGTGCGGATCCAGCCCGCTACCCGAGGCAGTTACGAGATCAATGGGTACGGGTCCCTTATTCTCCGGATCGGCGGCGCGCAATGCCTCGATGCGCGACTTGACCGCATCGTGCAACGCCGGGTTGGTGGGACCTTGATTGGAGCCCGAAGAAGCCGCGCTGTTGTAGGGTTGCGGGGACGTGGCCGATGGCCGACCCCAGAAATACTTCGGACTGGTGAAGGGCTGGCCGATGAGGCTCGAGCCGATCGCATGGCCGTCGCGCTCGATAAGGCTGCCCGTAACGCGTCCCCCAAAGGCCACTTTTCCCACGAGCGTGATGAGTCCGGGGTACACGACGCCCGTGATGACCGTGAGCGACAGAAAGACCATCAATGCAGGACGCAGGTCGCGAACAATCATGGCGCATTCTCCTTCAGGCAAGACCCAGGGCCGCCAGCAGCGAGTCGATGAGCTTGATGCCGATGAACGGCACGACGACACCGCCGAGACCATAGATCAACAGGTTCCGGCGCAACAGAAGGGCCGCGGAGACGGCGCGCGTCTTGACGCCGCGCAGCGCCAGCGGCACCAGCGCGATGATGATCAAAGCGTTGAAGATCACGGCGGAAAGGATGGCGCTCTGCGGCGTCGCCAGTCGCATGACGTTGAGCGCATCGAGCGAAGGATAGGTTGCCGCGAACGCCGCCGGAATGATCGCGAAGTATTTGGAGACGTCGTTGGCGACCGAGAATGTCGTCAGCGCGCCGCGCGTCACGAGCATTTGTTTGCCGACGTCCACGACTTCGATCAGCTTGGTGGGGTTGGAATCGAGGTCCACCATGTTGCCCGCTTCCTTGGCGGCCTGGGTTCCGGTATTCATCGCGACGGCAACGTCGGCCTGCGCGAGCGCCGGCGCGTCATTCGTGCCGTCGCCGCACATGGCGACCAGGCGCCCCTCCGTCTGGTGCTTGCGGATGAGCTCGAGCTTCTTCTCCGGAGTCGCTTCCGCAAGAAACTCGTCCACGCCGGCTTCGGCAGCGATGGCGGCGGCCGTCAGGCGATTGTCGCCCGTCACCATCACGGTTTTGATGCCCATCTGGCGAAGCTCCGCAAACCGCTCGCGGATGCCGCCTTTGACGACGTCGCGAAGCTCGACCACGCCCAGCACGCGGCGGCCGGCTGCGACGACGAGCGGTGTCGCACCGGCGCGCGCGATCGAATCGACCGTCGTGCTCACCGTCGCGGGCCAGGGGCCGCCTTCGCTCTCGACGAAATTCCGGATCGCATCGGCGGCCCCTTTGCGCAATTTCCGGCTGTCGATGTCGACGCCGCTCATGCGCGACTGCGCCGAGAACTTGTGGAATGCATGGCTGGTGGATGCCAGGTCCCGCCCGCGGATCTGGAACTTCTGCTTGGCGAGCACGACGATCGAGCGGCCCTCGGGCGTTTCGTCCGCGAGCGATGCCAGCTGCGCGACATCGGCCAGCTCCGCCGCGTCCACTCCTGGCGCGGGCTGAAAGGCGGTGGCGTGCCGGTCGCCGAGCGTGATCGTCCCTGTCTTGTCGAGCAGGAGCACGTCGACGTCACCGGCCGCTTCGACTGCGCGACCGGAGGTTGCTATGACATTCGCGCGGACCATGCGGTCCATGCCCGCAATACCGATCGCCGAGAGCAGCGCGCCGATCGTCGTCGGGATGAGGCAGACGAGGAGCGCGACGAGCACCGTGGCGGTGATCACCGAGCCTTGACCGCTGCCGGCGACGGCGTAGTGCGAGAATGGCGACAGGGTCGCAGTTGCGAGGACGAAGACGATGGTCATCATCGCCAGGAGGATAGAGAGCGCGATTTCGTTCGGCGTGCGCGACCGCTTGGCGCCTTCTACCATTGCGATCATGCGGTCGAGAAAACCTTCGCCCTCGCGGTTGGTGACGCGCACGATGATCCAGTCCGAGAGGACACGCGTGCCGCCCGTGACCGAAGAGAAATCGCCCCCCGCTTCCCGCAGCACCGGCGCGGACTCTCCCGTCACCGCGCTTTCATTGACCGAGGCCACGCCCTCGACGATCTCGCCGTCCGCCGGGATGATGTCGTTCGTTTCGACGAGCACGAGGTCGCCGCGCCGCAATGCGCCCGCCTCCACCATGCTGTAGTTGCGGTTGTCACGACCGAGGAGCCGCTTGGCATGCACGTGCTGACGCATGGAGCGCAGCGTCGCGGCTTGAGCTTTGCCGCGCCCCTCGGCCACGGCTTCCGCAAAATTCGCGAAGAGCACCGTCAGCCACAACCAGGCGGAGATTGCGAGCACGAAGGCTGGATGACCCTCGCCCGCCACGGCGCCGGCGGCGGCCGCGAGGCCGATCAGCGTGGTGTAGATGCTGCCCAGGTACACCACGAACATCACGGGATTGCGGAATTGCACGCGCGGGTCGAGCTTGGCGAACGACTCGCGGATCGCCGCGGAGATGATCGGCCTGGTCAGAACATTCATCGGACGTTCGATGCGCAGGGACGTTGCGTTCATGGTTCAGCCTCCGCCAATCATTTGCAGGTGCTCGACGATCGGTCCCAGCGCCAATGCCGGAACAAACGTGAGCGCACCGACCATCAGCACTACGCCCACCAGCCAGACCGTGAAGAGAGGCGTATGCGTAGGTAGCGTGCCCGCCGTTACCGCCGTTGCCCGTTTGTTGGCCAGACTGCCAGCGATGGCGAGCACGGGGATGATGATCCAATACCGCGCCAGCCACATCGCGACACCCAAAGCGACATTGTAGAACGGCGTGTTCGCGGAAAGTCCGGCGAAAGCGCTGCCGTTGTTGCCCGCCGCCGAGGAGAACGCATAGAGGATCTCGGAGAAGCCGTGAATCCCGGGATTCGCAACGCTGCTCACGCCTGCGGACGACACGCTCGCTATGGCCGCGCCGACCAACGCAACCGCCGGCGTCATCAGCACGGCGAGCGAGGCCATCTTGATCTCGTAAGACTCGAGCTTCTTGCCCAGATATTCCGGCGTGCGGCCCACCATGAGCCCTGCGATGAACACCGCGACGATCACGAACATCAGCATGCCGTAGAGCCCGCTGCCCACGCCGCCGAAGATGACTTCACCGAGCTGCATGAGCCACATTGGAACGAGCCCGCCCAGCGGCGTGAACGAGTCATGCATTGCGTTCACCGAGCCGTTCGACGCGGAAGTCGTGACCGATGCCCAGAGGCCCGAGTTGGCGATGCCGAAGCGCGTCTCCTTGCCTTCCATGTTGCCGCCGGACTGCGTTTCCGAGGCGGTCTGATCGACTTGCAGCGCTGCAAGGCGCGGATTGCCGGCCTGCTCGGCGGCGATCACCCCGACCGTGAGCGGTACGAAGATCACGAGCATGGCGATGAGCACCGCCCATCCCTGGCGCTTGTCCTTGACCATTGCGCCGAACGTGTAGCAAAGGGCGGCGGGGATCAGCAGAATCGCCAGGACTTCGAAGAAGTTCGACAGAGGTGTCGGGTTCTCGAGCGGATGCGCCGAGTTGGCGTTGAAGAAGCCCCCGCCGTTGGTGCCCAATTGTTTGATCGCGATCTGGCTGGCCGCGGGGCCCAGCGGGATCGTCTGTCCGGAGACCCGCTCCGTTTTGGTGGCCGGCTTTCCAGCCGCGTCGAGCATGGACTCTCCCGCGGCGTTCTTTACCGGCATTTCAACGCTGACGGGCTCGACCAGCGCCACGGTCTTGTAGGGCGCAAAGCTCTGCACCACGCCCTGCGACATCAGGAAGATCGCGAGCAGCACCGCGAGAGGCAGCAGGATGTAGAGCGTGCTGCGCGTCAAGTCGACCCAGAAGTTACCGATCTCGCGCGCTTGCCTGCGCGCAAAACCGCGGAACAGCGCCACGAGCACGGCCATGCCGCACGCGGCGGACACGAAGTTCTGCACCGAGAGCCCGAGCATCTGGGTGAGATAGCTCATCGTGGTCTCGCCGCCGTACCCCTGCCAATTGGTGTTGGTGACGAAGCTGACGGCGGTGTTGAACGAGGAATCCGGGCCGACGCCGGGAAAACCCTGCGGATTGAGCGGCAGCACGGCCTGCAGCCGCTGCAGCAAGTAGACGCTGACGAAGCCGATGAAGTTGAACAGCAGCATGCCGAGCGCGTAACGCTTCCAGTCCGTCTCCCGATCCTCTTCGATGCCGCTCACGCGGTAGATCAGGCGCTCCAGAGGCCGCAGTACCGGGGAAAGGAATGTGCGACGTCCCTCGTACACAGCAGCCATGAAGGCACCGAGCGGCCTGACGAGCAGCAGCAGTACGGCGATGTACAGGACGACCTGCAATAGACCTTGCGCAGTCATTCGAACTTCTCCGGCAGCAGGAGCGCGATGACGAGATAGACGAAGATCGCGATCGAGAGCACCAGGCCGATCGCCTCCATGACGCTCATTGGCGCACCTGAAGCTTCTCGGCCAGGAGGACGAGCCCCCGCGTCAACGCAACGAGCAGCGCCGTAATGACGGCGATCAGCAGCTCAATGGGCATGATGCGATTCTCCAAGTCATTACAAACGTACGGCCCTGACCTCAGAACGTGCGTGTGATTCCCAAGACGAACTGATCGTCCCCGAGATTCTTGCCGAGCACTGTGTACCCGGCGTCACGGGCATCGGTATGGGTATATGTCGCGAGCGCCGACCAGCCCTTGGCAAAGGCGCATGTCACCGTCGCGCGATAGTCATCATACGTGTAGAGCGCATCATTGGCCGTGCGCGCGAGCCGTGCCGCGGTGCTCGTACCTTTGTAGCCCTGGTGGCCGGCATGTGCGGCGATCGACAACCGTTCGCCGAGAGGCACGGTGATCGTTAGATCGAGATAGTCGCTGCCCTCGCTGTCCTCGACTCCAAAGAGGTCGCTGAAGGCATAGGAATACTTGAGAGTGGCCCATTTCCAGCCGATCGCGGCGTACGCTTCGTTGGTATTGGGCTTGACCGTGCCCAGTGGCAGCGCCGGATAGGAGCCCGGGTACTGATAGCGCAGGTATCCAACGTCCGCGGTTAACCCGTTCGGCCAGGATTTCTTGAATCCGGTGTAGAGGTCCCATTCGATGCTAGCGTTGTTTCCGGCATTGGTGTCCGAAAACCAGCTAACGTTCGACAGCCACGTGCCCGCGTAGAAACCGCTCACGTGCGTGTAGTCAGCGCCACCCTGCAGTGCGGGTTTCTCGTTGGTCTGCGTCAGTCCCCGAAAAACGTACTGGGAGTACAGTCCGACATTGGTAGTGACGGTATGCGGGCCGTCCTCCGCCTGTGTCACGGCGGCCGACGCCGATGTGGCTGCCACGAGTGCGATGTGGAGTAACTTTGAATGCATGGACCCTCCTGAACGACGGCGACATCATGGGTCCGGCGCGTCATCCTGGGGAGACAAAATCGTGTGAGTTTTTGCGGCACACGAGTTTTCCTGCGGGGCTTCAAGCGGATCGGTCGTCCGGGCTGAAATATGTTGCCGCGCTGCATTGCATATCTCAGCCGATGTAGAATCTCCGCGGCGAGAGTGCCGATATGCTGCTGAAGATGCTCATTCGCTCGATCCTGGGCACCGCGTTCATGGGCCTGGTGCTGTTCGTTCCCGCGGGAACGCTCGCCTGGCCTCAGGCGTGGGTATTTCTGGCGCTGTTCGTGGGGTGCGGACTGGCGCTCGGCGACATTCCACCCAAAGGGTTCGAAGGCTCCGTTTCTATTGCAAGATCAGCGGCTAAGTGGGTACTCCGTTGCCGGGGAAAACAGGCTTTCATTGCGCGCAGATTCACTGCTCAGGCCAAGTGTAATGCGGTACTGGCGCACAGGGCACATCCACTTCTGGCCAGAAGAGACGTCATACAGCGCCGCATATCGGCGCGTTGACACATCCTGTGACATGTATATACTCGTTGACACATCGCAGGTCCACTCATGAATAAAGCAGCAACTCTCACGCTTCAGCAATGGGGCAACAGCCTGGCGGTGCGCATTCCGGCATCAATCGCAAGATCGGTCAGATTCGCGGTAGGTCAGCCCGTCGAAATATCCGTGCAGGACGCCAGCGTGCTGGTGAAGGCGGTCGGTAAACCGAGGTTGACGCTGGCGCAAAAACTCGCCGCATTCGATCCTGCCCGCCACGGTGGCGAGGCGATGGCCACGGGACGAATCGGCACAGAGGTTTTCTGATGACGGCGCGCAAATCCTGGTCGCCGGAGCGGCGCGACATGATATGGATCGACTGCAATCCGCAGAAGGGCCGCGAAATGAAGGATGTCCATCCGCTTCTGGTCCTTTCCCCGAAGGCGTTCAACGAGCGCACGGGCATCGTCATTGGTTTGCCGATGACAACGGCCGGTTACAATGACACCAATCCTTTCGCCGTGAAATTCGTTGGCCCCAAAAGCGTGGTCGGTTACATTCTAGGACATCAGCCAAAATCGTTCGATTGGAGGGCGAGAAACGCCAAGCCGCACCCCTGGAAAGAAGTGCCAGAAGATATATTCGGGCTCGCCTGCGAAACGCTAAATCAGATTATCGCCATCGGGAACTAACTGACTACTCTGTCGACCTGCGTCTGCTCGCGCGAGCTTGTCGTCAATCAAAACTCCACGCCGAATCCGAGCCCGTAGGTGCGGGGACGAGCCCGGGCTGCCAGTCCCTCGAAGACATTGGCGCCCGTGTAGCCGCGATCGTTGAGCAGGTTCTGTCCGAAAACGCTCAGCGACAGGTTCTCGCTCCACTGCAGGCTCAGGTTGAAGTTGAGCATGTTGATGACGTCGGACTGGCTGAAGTACCAGGGGCCGTTGCGCCGGTTCCGGTAGGTCATGCGGTCCTGCTGGTTGTAGTCCAGCCGCGCGAAGCCGCGCTTGCCGTTCCAGGCAAAGTGCCGTTCGCCCGAAACCGTAAATTGGTATTTTGGAACCTTGTCGATCGGGTCGCCGACCGCAAAGCTCGGCGCCGCGGCATTGATCTCGACGAACTCCGAATCGAGGTAATCGCCGTTGAAGCCGAAGCTCCATTGCTCGGTCGGCCGCCAGGTCAACGCCAGCTCTACGCCCCGAATCCGCACCTTGCCCGCGTTACTGGTAATGACGAAGGGCACTCCGGCCGAATTCACCACGCCGACGACCTGATAGTCACGATAGTCGGTGTAAAACACCGCGGCGTCGCTGCTCAGCCGGCCGTCGGCGACCGTCATCTTTGTCCCCAGCTCGTAAGTCCACACGGTTTCCGGATCGTACTGGGGACGATTCAGCGCGTTGAAGCCGCCGCTCCGGAAACCTTTGGCGGCGCTGACGTACGTGTTGATCTGGTCGGCCAGCTGATATTGCGCATAGACGCGCGGGTTGAGCGCATGGAAGGCGCCCGTCTGGCCGTTGACGATATCCTCCTGATCGTCCGCGAAGTAGCGCAACCCCGCGCCGAGCGTGAGGCGGCCGGTCAACTTGTAGCTGGCATCGCCGAACACCGCCCAGGCTTTGGAGCGGTTATTCGCGAGGAATGTGAAAGGAGCCGGCAGCGGGGAGCCGGGCGGACCTGGTATGGCGAAATAGTAGAACGGATAGACCTGGCGGCTGCGCGCATCCTGATAATAGGCGCCAGTCGTCCACTGCCACGGTCCCGCGCCGTTTGAAGTCAGCCTGACTTCTTCGGCGAAAGTCTGGCCGGTGAAGAACACCTCGGGGTACAACAGATTGATCAGCGGAAGAATCTGCGCGCCGCTGGGCCGCATGGACCCGTAGTTGATCAGCTGTTTGTCCTGATCGAGGTAAGTCGTCGTGCTCAGCAGCTGGACGGCGGGGAAATCGTAACTGAAAGCCACGTTGTACAGGCCGTAGTCGTCCTTGACGTCGGGTGTCGTCGTGAGTCCGAACGCTTGCGTGAAGTTACCGTCGGCGTCTTCGCCGTTGCCCGGGGGTGCGTCATTGCGGTGAATGAGCGCCATCGCCTTGACCTTGAGTTGCGGCGTGGGCGTCCAGAGTCCTTTTATCCTGACGTCGACCAGGTTCTGGTCGTTGAAATCCTTCTTGTCGATGGCCGGCTGATCGATCCAGCCGCCTTCATGGTCGAAGGTGCCGGCGATGCGCAAGCCGAATTTGTCCTCCGCCAGCGGCGCGTTGATCACGCCTTCGACGCGCTGGCTGGGTGCGCCGTCCTGCGTGAACAAAGCCGCGACATCGGCGCGCATGGAAAATTTGTCGAGCTGCGGGTCTCGCGTAATGAAGCGGATGATTCCGCCCTCCGCGCCCTCGCCATAAAGCGTGCCTTGCGGTCCGCGCAGCACCTCCACGCGCTCCAGGTCATAGGTCCTCAGGTCGAGCTGGATGCCCGTAAAAGCGGCGGTGGCGACCGCTTCATCGAGATACATCCCGATCAGATTGGAGCCGCCGAATGAATTGCCGATGCCGCGGATGAAGATCTGGCGCAAGTAGCTGCCATTGCTGTTGATCGAGACGCCGGGAGCGACGAGGGCCAGATCGTCGAGGCTGGTGATGCGACGTTTTTGCAGTTCCTCCGCGCCGAGTGCGACGATGCTGATGGGCACATCGATCATGCGCTGCGCGCGCTTTTGCGCGGTAACGACGATTTCTTCGACGCTGGTCGGGCGCTCCGTCGAGGTTACCGAGGACTCACCTTGCGCCGTCGAGCTTTGTCCCTCCGTGCCGGCGCCGTGCGAGGCATCCGTCTCCGAGCGCGCGAGGCGCATTCCTCTCGCTCCTTCGTCGCTCCAAGCTTCTTTCTCGCCTCGGATCCCCACGGCCACGGTGTGATCGTTCATTCTTTTATATGTGAGACCGGTACCCTCCAGCAGCGCCTTCAGGGCCTGCTCCACTACCAGTTCGCCGCTCACGCCGACGGATTTCTTACCCGATAGAGAGGTGCTCGGCGCGGACACGGAGATGCCGGATTGCTTGGAGAATTGCAGGAGCGCGGTGTCCAGGCCCTGCGGCTGAATATTGAACTGCACGGTTTGCGTCAGCTCGGCGGCCTGGGCCGTGCAGGCTGGCAGCAGCGGCTGCGCCAGAATGCCGGCAATCAAACCCGCGGCGACGGCACGGGTCACTCTGTAGTCTGTCAGGTTTCGCATCGTTCCCCCGAAAGAAAATCCGCAGGCGCGGGTGGACCATGCTTCCTTATGACGAGTGAACCGCGGCCAAAGGAACGTCGCAAGCGGCGCGTTGTGCATAGCGATCCCAGCGCCGCGACGGCATGGGGCGGCGACATTCCCTTTTGGACCCCTTGCTCGTCTATAGAGAGTTGAGTGGTAATAGCTGTATGACGCGCAAGTTTCCGCACCCGGATCCAAGCCCGCAGCCCGCCCCGTCGGACACCGCGCCCGATGCGCGGCCGCGGCTGGTCGAGCGGCTGTTCCGGGAGCACAACGATTCGCTCCTGCAGTTCCTCGCTGCCCGGCTGGGCTCGCACCAGGAAGCCAAGGAGATCGCGCAGGAAGCTTATGTCCGGCTGCTGAAGCTCGACGCGCCGGGCGCTGTGAGCTATCTGCGTGCTTTTTTGTTCAAGACCGCGGCAAACCTGGCCGTGGACCGGCTGCGCACGCGCAACTACCGCGAGCGTCCTGCGTCGCTCGAGTTTTTCCAGGCACTGCCCGATACCTCGACGCCCGAACGCGACGTAAGTGGACGGCAGGAAATGCAGCTGCTGGTGCGACTCGTCGAAGCGCTGCCGCCGCGGGCGCGCTACGCCTTCATACAAAACAAATTCTACGGCCTCGATGTGGAGACCATCGCCAGGGACATGGGCATCACCAAACGCATGGTCCGCGTTCATATCGTGCGCGCACTCATCCAGTGCCGCACGGGCCTCGACGCGGCAATCGGGCTTGCCAGTGGCGTCGGCGAGAATGCGCATACGCTCGCCAGCGACGCCGGAACACCCGGCGCGGAACGAGATGACACCTTCGGGATGGACCGGCGTGAAGGGAAACATCGTGGCCGTGAATAAGAACACTCGGCATTCGGCCGATGTGGACGCCGCGCTCGCGCAGGCGGCGCAGTGGTTCGAGCGGCTGCAGAACGAGGACGTGGAGCCCGAGGATGTACTCAGCTGGCAACGCTGGCTGGCGGCACACCCGTCGCACCGTGAAGCGTTCGATCGCTGCCAGGACCTCTGGAAGCGGCTGGATGAAATTCCGGTGCCGAAGCTGCCGTCGCGCGCCGAGCTGGCTGCGGATGAGCGCAAATCCGGTGGATTGCGAGTGTTCGCGCTTGCGGCATCGTTAGTTTCGGTGGCCGTAGCGGTCGCGTGGTTCTTCATTTGGCGGCCGGCGTCGACGTCACAGATGACGGCGTTCGAGACCGGTGCGGCCGAGCATCAAAACGCGCGCCTGCCAGATGGATCGCAGCTGTCGCTCGGCGCCAAATCTTTGTTGGTGGTGCATTTCGCGCAGCAGGAACGCGCGGTCGCGCTGGAGCGCGGCGAGGCCTTCTTCGAAGTGGCCAAAGACAAGGAGCGCCCCTTCGTCGTTCGCGTCGGCGGCACGACCATCCAGGCCGTCGGAACGGCGTTCAATGTTCGCAAAACCGGCGCGCGTGTGCTCGTGGCGGTCTCCGACGGGGCCGTCAACGTCAAGGATTCGAAGGGCAGCCTCGAACGGCGCGTCAGCGCGGGCGAACAGGCGGTGGTGGAGCCGTCCCAGTCCATGCCGAACGTGCAGCCGATGAGCGCCGAGACCGCGATCGCCTGGCGCGAGGGCCGGCTGCAATATCGCGGCGAGCCGCTGAAATACGTCCTGGCCGACGTGGGGCGCTACTCAAAAGAAGAGATCACACTCGCGGATCCGGAAGCCGGCGAGCTGCTGGTAACTGGGACGGTGTTCGAAAGCGACGTGGAGGCGTGGCTGGGGAGCCTGGAGGAGATCCTGCCGGTGAAAGTGGAAAGTCAGGGGCACGGAAGGGTGGTGAGGATACAGAGGTAGCTGTTGCCGATCTTCCCGATGCTGACCAAGGCTGCAGATCCGCCGGTTGAAGAAGAAGCCTCTTATGTTCCCTTCTTCCGCTTTTGGATTCCATGGGATCCAACAGTAAGCGCGAGGGCCATCCTGCCTTTAATTCAAAACTCACTCACTCAGCCCGGCCAAGCAGCTGCAAATCAGGCTCTGCTTCCTCGTAGTGAATCAATCCGTACAAGGGGAATTTAATCATTACGCCCCTCTTCAGGTAGCTCCACTGCTCCTCCGGGCATTCGTCGCTATATTCACCTGTATCGATCGAGCACATGACCACCCCGCCTTCGTCTTGCCCAAGCTTGACCCGATCTCCCAACTTTATCTCTTGTCCATCGGCGTATTTCATTTGCTACTCCGGCCACTATAACTATCAATTCACAAAGGGCTCGATCGGGATTGCATTGGGGGGCAAAGCTGCAGGTGCAACAGCCCCAATCGGCTGCCAGAAACATTTACATGGCATCGGAGAGATCTTCGGTGCCTGGTTTGCTTTATAGATGTTGTGGTGAGGGCCAGCGATCCCATGCTCAATCTTTCCAGGGGGTGGAGTATCTAAAGATCGATATCCTGATATTTATTCCCCGTGGAAATGTTGACCGGATTACCCAGAATAGGGCCGCCGTCGGAAGGGCACATCTGGCTACCGAGATTGCGCTCTAGCTCAGGGCAGTCTTGTCCGGCGGTTTCGAGCACG